>ENA-OSEO01000103-OSEO01000103.1-sediment-metagenome-genome-assembly--contig:-NODE-103-length-224848-cov-5.905855_pt1 | contig 224848 bp, 196 predicted proteins | sample MGYA00237883_ERZ534232 | MGnify/ENA metagenome assembly ERZ534232
ATCGGATAGAGAAACTTAGAAAACATGCAAAATTAAAAAATAAAGTTCATTTTCCTGTATATGTTTTTGGGGATGTGATAAAAAATGGAACTAGGAGGACAGCTTATAAATATAAAAGTAGTTTCCGTACACGAAATACTTACAGACCGTTTATTTTGTGCTAACATACGCGAACTTTAATCCCGCAAATTTAAAGTATCTGGAAGAATCCATGCCTAAAGAAAAAATACTTGTAGTTGATGATGAAGAGGATATCCTCGAGTTGGTGCGGTACAATCTGGCGCGTGAAGGATACCAGATCAGCGCCGTAACTTCGGGTGAAGAAGCGTTGAAAGCCGCAAGGTCCGAAATGCCCGACCTCATCGTTCTTGATCTTATGCTTCCCGGAGTGGATGGGCTCGACGTGGCCAAGCTGCTGAAAAACGACCCCAAAACCATGAATATCCCCATCGTGATGCTCACCGCCAAAGGTGAGGAAGCGGACGTGGTCACGGGGCTGGAACTGGGAGCCGATGATTACGTGGCCAAGCCGTTCAGTCCGCGTGTGCTGGTGGCGCGGGTCAAGGCCGTACTCCGAAGAAAAGGAAAACAAGAAGTTGAGGACAACGCGGTTATAAAACTTCATGATCTGGTGATTCACCCCGGCCGTCACGAAGTGTTGGCCAACGATGAGCCGGTGGGCCTGACGTCTACCGAATTTCGGGTACTCTATTTTCTGGCCAGACGTCCGGGATGGGTATTCACACGTTCTCAGATTGTCGACGCCGTGCATGGTGAAGATTATCCGGTCACCGACCGGTCGGTCGATGTGCAGGTAGTCGGTCTGCGTAAAAAGCTGGGGTCCTGCGGCGATTATATAGAAACGGTTCGCGGTGTAGGGTATCGTTTTAAGGAATAGCCCATGGCAAAACATAAACGCCTGCTTTGGCGGCTATTTCCTTCGTACCTGTTGATTACGTTGATTTCTGTCGCCGCCGTCACGTGGTACGCGTTCGGTTCTTTACAGGCCTTTTATTTCGAGGAACTGGTCAACCAGCTGGAAACAAGGGCAAAACTTATCCGGGAACAGATCATCAGGCGCCTGCCCGGCGACAACCCGGAGAATCTGGTGGCCATAGGAAAACAATTCGACGCAAGCAGGTCCAATGGTATCGGCGTCTCCATAGCCCTCCCTTCAGGAGAAACGGTTGGGCTCCCGGAAGCGGACCAACCGGCCAAACCATCCGAATCACAACCACCGGAAATTGTTGAGGCGCTGGCGGGCCGGGTCGGCAAAGCCACCCGCCTTGACTATCCCTCCGGAGCCGAAACCATGCACGTGGCCATTCCCGTAAGCCGGGGTGGACAAATCATAGCTGCGCTTCGAGTTTCGATGCTGCTCCAGCCGGTCGTGGACGAACTCCACGCCATTCGGCTGAAAATAATCATGGGAGGGCTGATAACCGCGCTCCTCGCCGCCGGGATCAGTTATCTGGTGGCCATGCGGCTCAGCTCTCCTATCGAAAAGATCAAGAGAGGGGCGGAACGTTTCGCTCGCGGCGACCTCAGTCATCGTTTACCGGTATTCCGGTCCGAAGAGATCGGTGGGCTGGCGGAAACCATGAACAAAATGGCCTCCCAACTCAATGAACGGATCAAGGCTGTGGTGAGACAGCGCAATGAGCTGGAGGCGGTGTTGTCAAGCATGGTAGAGGCTGTTCTGGCGGTGGACGTGGAGGAGAAAATAATCAGCGTGAATCAGGCCGCCGGCGAATTGTTCCACATCGATCCGGCGTCGGTTCAGGGAAAAAGCATGCAGGAAGCCATACGAAACCCGGACTTGCAGAGATTTGTTAAAAAGGCGCTTTCCAGCGATCGCCACGTCGAAGCGGACATCGTGGCTCGCGGCGAAGAGGAGCGCACACTGCAGGGGCACGGGGCCATGCTTGTTGACGCGGAGGGAGAACGAATCGGCGCGGTGGTGGTCCTGAACGACATTACCCAGCTCCGCAAGCTGGAGACCATGCGGCAGGATTTTGTGGCCAATGTTTCTCACGAAATAAAGACCCCCATCACCGCCATTAAAGGGTTCGTCGAAACCCTGCGGGACGGGGCCTTGAGCGATCCGGAGGACGCCCGCAGGTTTCTTTCCATCATTCAAAAACACATCGACCGTTTGAATCTTCTCATTGAGGACCTCCTGAAGCTATCCCGTATTGAGCAGGATAAATCTCAAGAACACATTGAACTGGTTAACGCCGCAATCGGCGACGTTCTTTCCAATGCGGCGCAGGTGTGCGCCTCTCAAGCCCGCGGCAAAGACATTGAAATAGAAATGAACTGCGATCCGAACTTGACGGCCAAAATCAATCCCCCGCTTCTCGAACAGGCGGTGGTCAATCTGCTCGACAACGCCATTAAATACAGCGACGCCGGACGGACGATCCGCTTGGACGCCTATCAAAACGATACCGAAGTCGTCATTCGAACCATCGATCAGGGATGCGGTATTGAAGAGCAGTATCTCAACCGGATATTCGAACGGTTCTACCGTGTGGACAAAGCGCGCAGCCGCAAGCTGGGGGGAACCGGACTCGGATTGGCCATCGTGAAGCACATTACCCAATCACACGGCGGCCGGGTTACCGTGGACAGTGTGGTGGGCAGGGGAAGCGAGTTCAGGATACATTTGCCGCGACGTGACGAAGGCGACCAAATCCCCGCGTAATCGCAAAAAATCGCACGGCGCAGTCCAGCGCACAGAGCTCCCCCTTGCTAAATGACCGTTCCGAACTTAGAATATCGGACACAAAAGCAGGACGAATTCAGGATAATTTTTTATGGGCAGGCATCTTCAACGGGAAATAGAAAGACTCAAACGCAATATCCTGGCGTTGGGAGCGGTGGTCGAGGATCGGGTTGGCATGGCCGTCAAAGCCATGCAGAACCGGGACGCCGACATCGCCAGGCAGGTCATCGAGCTTGACTCCGAAATAGACAACAAGGAAGTCGAAATCGAAGAGGAATGTCTCAAAATAATCGCGCTTCACCAGCCGGTGGCCGTGGACCTTCGATTCATCATCACCGTCATCAAGATCAACAGTGAACTGGAACGGATCGGCGATCAGGCGGTTAATATTTCCGAACGCACCATTAACATCGCCCGCAAAAATCCGGTCGACACCAGATTCGACTATTCCGACATGGCCAAAAAGACACAGAAGATGCTGAAAATGAGTCTCGATTCGCTCGTCAATACCGACCTGGATTTAGCGGTCAAGGTCACTCTTCTGGACGATGAAGTCGACGCCATAAAGTACGAGATCTACGACAAAGTGAAAGTGGCCCTGACCAATTACCCCGCGCACGTGGGATATCTTATCAATCTTTTCCTTATCTCACGGCACCTGGAGCGTATCGCCGACCACGCCACCAATATAGCTCAGGAAGTAATTTATCTTATCGAAGGAAAAATTCATCGTCACCGGCAGGATTGATCCTCCGGCTCTCCGGTCAGTCCGGACTGTATCCGGTTAAAGTTCTCGCCTCAGCCTAGGAACTCCCTTATCGCGGCTTTAACCATGAACCAGGGCGCCAGAAGGGGTTTCTTCCTGACCGTCACCTGTACACTATTGCCGATGATCGCGTAGTCGGCCGCATAGCCTTCTCCGGCTATACATCCCTTTTGCGAGTCTCCTTCTATGATCGCTCCGTATTGCCGGGCCGTTTTCTTGGCCTTTGCTATAAGGGTCTCGGGTTCACGATTTATTTTAAAGTTGAAGGTTCTTGACATGTTAAGTTCCCGCAGTGACGATTTCCCTTCATTAAGTTTGCCGGCTGGTTTTTGCGCCTGTTTATTCTGTTCGCTTCTTATCCGGGATTTGCAAAATTTTTATGAGTTTTTTGCTTCCGCTTCATATTTTCCGCGGCGCGAACCGCACATTTCATTCCTCTGGCCCATGCGCTTGAAAAACGAAAGAGATGATTCATGGAGAGCGTTTTCGCTGGTCCGCGCCCCACGACAACTCTTTAAAAGGAACCCGTCAGCTGACCCAAAGCAATTAAAGCAGATTATCATGCGCTGTTGGAGCGGTCCTAATTTTTTCCTTTACCACACGAGGCGATTTCAGGTAACCTTCTTTTTTTCACCTGCAATTTTTTTAAAGCAGAGGCCTGGGGGTTAAATCCTATGGAAAAGTACGCCACCCTCATACTTGAGGGAAAAGAAATAAAATTACCAATACTTCAGGGTACCGAAGGTGAGAAAGCTATCGACATCAGAAGCCTGCGCAAAGATACCGGCTTTATCACTTATGATCCCGGCTATACCAACACCGGCAGTTGCCGCAGTGATATTACCTTTGTGGATGGGGAACAGGGAATTTTACGATATCGAGGCTACCCGGTTGAAGAACTGGCCGAACATTCCACCTTTGTGGAAACGGCCTTTTTGTTAATCAACGGCGAGATGCCTACCAGAAGGGAGCTTACGCGGTTTTCAATATCCCTGAATGACCATTCCCTGGTTCATGAAGATATGCGGCGGTTTTTTGAAAACTTTCCGCGCATGGCGCATCCCATGGGCATTCTCTCGTCAATGGTGACCGCCCTGCGCAGTTTTTATCGCGAGATGGCGGACGGGGACGAGCAGGAGCGGGTGGATATCGCCACGGCCAGGCTTATAGCCAAGGTGAGGACCATGGCGGCCATGTCCTATAAAATTTCCCAAGGGCACCGAATCATCTATCCCCGGCACGATCTGACCTACTGCGCGAACTTTCTGAATATGATGTTCGATTCCCCGGTCAGACCTTATGTCATCGATCATGATGTGGTCCGGGCCCTGGATGTCTTTCTCATACTGCACGCCGACCATGAACAAAATTGCTCCACCTCCGCCGTCAGAATGGTGGGAAGTTCCCGAGCCAACATGCACGCGTCCGTATCGGCCGGTGTGTGCGCCCTCTGGGGGCCGCTCCACGGAGGCGCCAACCAGGCGGTTATCGAAATGCTGTCGGACATCCGCGACAACGGCGGGGACCCGAAACCGTTTGTCGAACGGGCCAAGAATAAAGACGACTCATTCCGGCTCATGGGGTTCGGGCACAGGGTGTACAAAACATACGATCCGCGCGCCAAAATTCTGAAAAATGTGGTCGACATTCTTTTAAGCAAGCTGCATAGAAAAGATCCCCTGCTGGACATTGCGCGGCAGCTGGAAGAAATCGCGCTAAGTGATCCATATTTCCTGGATCATAATTTGTATCCCAATGTCGATTTTTATAGCGGAATACTGCTCAGAACCATCGGCATCCCCACCAATATGTTTACGGTCATGTTCGCCATCGGCAGGCTGCCCGGATGGATCGCCCAGTGGAATGAAGGCAGAAGTGACGGAGAGATGAGGATACACCGGCCCCGGCAGCTCTACCTGGGCCATACAAAGAGAAGCTATCCCCCCATGGCGGAGCGGGTCAAATAGCGGAAGGCCCCGTCCGTGTCAGGCGGAGAGAGCGGCGCCGGGAGGGGAGCTCCTCACCAGGTTTCTCCCCTCATTCTTGGCCGCATAAAGACATTGATCGGCCTGCCTGAAGAGAAGGTCCGGGCTCGTCCCATTGGTCTGGACGTGCGGGTCGTACGTTGATACGCCAAAGCTGGCGGTGATGGGAATGACCTGCTCTCCATAGTTAATCCGCAGATCTTCTATTATCTTCCTCAAACGCTCGGCCGCCTGGTGGGCTCCTTTCAGCGCCGTTTCGGGCAGAACGATTAAAAACTCCTCCCCTCCCAGGCGGACCACCCAGTCGACACTGAGCCTGATCGAATCTTTCAGGATGAAGGAGACTTCCTTCAAGACCACATCGCCGGCCTCATGACCATATCGATCATTGACGCCCTTAAAGTTATCGAGGTCGCACATGATGATCGAGAGCGAATGGTCAAACCTTCGGGCCCTGCTGATCTCCTGGGGAAGATACTCGTTCAGATAGGCGCGGTTATAGACCTTGGTGAGTGGATCGGTAATCGACAAGAGTTTGATCTCTTCATTGGCCCGGCGCAATGATTTTTCCAGGTCAAGGATACGGCGGGCGGTATTCAGCCGCGCTATGAGCTCGGCCCGGATGAACGGTTTGGTCAGGTAATCGTCCGCTCCCGCTTCGAGCCCGGAAATGATATCGTCGGTGGAATTCTTGGCCGTCAGCAACACGATAAACACATATCCCGGAGTGGGATGACGTCGGATGGCTTCGCAAAGCTCCGGACCGCTCATCTGGGGCATCATCCAGTCGGTTATGACGATCTGGCAAAAAAGCCGTTTAAAAACATCAAAAGCCTGAAGTCCGTTTTCCGCGGTTATCACTTCATAACCGGCTTTTTTCAGGCTGTTTTCCAACAGACGGCGGGACACGATGTTATCTTCCACGATCAACACACGTGGAAGCGCGGATTGTGTCTCGGCTTTTTGCAATTCGGTTTCTTCCGAGATCAACGACAAAGTTTCACTCTCTCCACTATCTTTACATGGGACGAAAGCTTTTTTAGGTGCCATAAAACTATTTTCACCGGTCCGAGCGTTGCTCGATATCCTCAAAAGCGCTCACAAAGACGACAGGGAACGCGCGACCTGATCGAGCTGACCTTTGAGGGTCTGGAGAGTGTCCGAGGCTCCTGACAATTCTTGATTTCTCGCCTTTTCTTCGATGCTTCTGGCGCTTTCATAAATATCGTTAAAACCGAGGGAACCGGCGGCCCCCTTAATTGAGTGCGCCGAGGCGACGACGTCATCCACGTTTTCCGCTTCTATCGCCGCGCCCAGGGCCTGCAAATCATCGCCACTTGATTGCACGAAAAGCTCCGCCAGTTCTATAAACTCATCTTCTTCCACGCCCAGGTTTTCGGCCAACTTTTTAACATTCATATGAACCCCGTTTAATACCGGCTGATAGCGCTACTCAAGACGAGCGTACCGACGCTCAATTAATTCAATGTTCTCGTTTAGATAACTTCTTATTAAGACTTCAGCCAAGTATTTTGCGCGGCTTGAACTCGTTTTTAGAGAATGCGACCGCGTGGGTGTGTTTCGTCGATTGTCAGGCTCGTGCTCAAAGGGCGGCGGCGCAAATAATTGTTAGGTTTATTAAAATAATTCACTGTTCTCGCTACTATACTCTCTGATACTTTAGATCGCTTCACAATACTGAAGAGCGCAATAAAAGCAAGCCTTACCGTAACGCCTCTTTCATAGATTATATTCGGCTCCAATGGAAAAAAGTTTACAGCATTCCTGTTCACTAACAGAAAAATGATGTAATGTTCACAATTGCGAGGTAAGCCCGGTAAGATTTGCGGACATTTCACTATCCGACCACTCGAAACGACGGGAGCTGACAACTCATGTATGAAACCGAATACAAATCAAAACTCACGACGCCTGAACGGGCGGCGCAAAGAGTATCAAACGCCAGCGTCCTCGCGCACGGAATGACGGTGGGTGAACCGCCGGCTCTTCTCGGGGCTATCGCGAACCGTGTGAGAAGCGGTGATTTGAAACAATTGAAAGTGTTTTCCATGTTGCCCCTCGAAAACGCGGCCACTACCATACTGGCTGAGGATATTTCCGACCGGCTGGAAGCTTTCTGCTGGTTTGTAAGCCCCTCCGACCGTGAGTTGGTAAAGGCGGGCATAGATTGTTTTGTGCCCAACGAATTTCATCAAATCCCCAAAATAATACAGGAGCTTATGAAGATAGACGTGGTGGTCGCCACGGTTTCGCCCATGGACAGCGCGGGATTCTTCACCTTTGGAACCAACAATGACTACATAACGACCGCCGCGCGTCATTGCGGAACGCTTATGGTCGAAGTGAACCCCAACATGCCGCGCGTTTTTGGCGATTCGCTGCTCCACGTATCCGAAGTCGACGCCGTGGTCGAGTATGAGACACCCCTGGTGGAAGCCATGCCCGCAAAGCCCAAGCCCGAGGCCGACAGTATCGGCAAAGCCCTGGCCGAACTGGTTCCGGACGGGGCCACCTTACAGCTCGGAGTGGGGTCTATCCCGGACGCGGTGGCGAAATATCTGGAAAACCATCGGGACCTTGGAATCCATACGGAGCTCTTCGGACCCGGTATGGCGAATCTCATTAAGAAGGGCGCCGCGACCGGAAAAAAGAAAAGTTTGCATCCGCGCAAGCATGTTTACACCAACGCAATGGGAAACAAGGAAATGTACGACTTCATGAACGACAATCCAAGCATGGAGAGCTATCCGGTTTCCTATGTTAACGATCCCAACGTCATCGCGCGTAATGACAATATGATTTCCATTAACTCAACCATCGAAGTGGATCTGCTCGGACAATGCAATTCGGAGTTTCTTGACGGAGTGGAATTCAGCGGCACGGGTGGGCAGCTCGATTATGTGCGCGGAGCGTTCAAATCCAAGGGCGGGAAAGCCTTTATCGCCTTTTATTCCACAGCCCGCGGCGGACAGATATCCCGGGTGGTTCCCCGTCTGCCCATGGGCGCGGTGGTGACCACGCCTCGCATGGACACGCACTACCTGGCCACCGAATACGGCGTGGTCAATTTAATGGGCAAATCCACGCGGGACCGCGCGCTGGACATCATCGGCCTTGCCCATCCCAAGTTCCGGGACGACCTTCTCAGCGAAGCGAAAAAAATGAAACTGATTCGTTAAGCGCCGGCGCCGCTCCGGAAATCTATCTCGATCGCGCCCATCGGGTAAGCCTGTCAATGGCTTCCCGCAAGGTTTCGTCTTTCTTGCAGAAGCAAAAACGCGCCAGATGTCGGCCGGCCCGGCGTTCGTTCCAGAAATACGAGCAGGGAATAGCCGCGACCCCGGCGTCCTTGGTCAGGGACACACAAAAGTCGCCATCGTCCTCGAAACCCAACGATCTGATATCCACCACTACATAGTAGGTTCCCTCGGGCACAAACACCTTGAAACCGATGTCCTGCAGCGCTCCGCATAACCACTCCCTGCGGCGCAGATAATCCGACACAAAGGACTCGTAGTACTGGTCCGAAAAATTGATGCCGAGAGCCATGGCTTCCTGCAGCGCCGACTGCCCTGAAAAGGTGATGAACTGGTGGCTCATGCGCACGGCTTCGGACAGATCGGGGTCGGCCAGGACGTAGCCGATTTTCCACCCAGTCATGGAGAAGGTCTTGGCCGTTGATGAAATAACGAACGAGCGGTTTCTAATTTCGGGCAGGGCGAGCAGGGTGATGTGCTTGCGCCCGTCATAGACCAGGTATTCGTACACTTCGTCGCCGATAATATAGCTGTCGTGCTCCACGCATAAGGACGCTATGAATTCCAGCTCCTCGCGAGAAAACACCTTTCCGGTGGGATTGTGCGGATTATTGACGATAATCGCCTTGGTCTTTTCGTTGAAGGCCTGGGCCAGTTCTCGCCGCGGCAGACTGAAGTCGGACATGTTCAGCGAGACATACCGTATGGTGGCGTGAGCCAGGGAGCAGATGGGGGCGTAGGAGTCGTAACAGGGCTCCAGCAGTATGACCTCATCTCCGGGTTCCAGAATCCCCAGCAGGGTGGCGCACAGCGCTTCCGTGGCGCCGGAGGTCACCGTGATTTCACTGTCCGCATCGATGGTAACGCCGTAAAAGCGAAGCGTCTTGTCCGTTATGGCCCGCCGGATTTCCGGTATGCCGATGGAGGGCGCGTACTGGTTGGGGCCGCGCATGATAGCCTCGGCCGCCTTGGCGCGTATCTCTTCGGGGCCGTCCCAATCGGGGAATCCCTGCGACAGATTGACGGCGCCGTACTGGTTGGCCAAAGAGCTCATTTCGGTAAAAATGGTGGTACCGTAGGGACGAAGCGCCCTGACGACGACTTCCCGCTTAACGGCGCAATCAACGTTCTGTAATGGTTCTGATTTTTGGGTTTTCATTGAATGCCTTTACACTGCTCCCTTTGAGATGGGCGGTAGTATAAGTAAGGGAGCGCCGCCGGTCAAGGCGATTAAAGAGCGTTTTTTTTCGGAATGTTTTTCGATCTCACGGTCATGGCCGTAATAAATCCCGGCGATTCTTCGGCGCGGCGCCCGGTGGAAAGACCGCGCCGTGTTTTCCCCTGATTTTTTGCTTGACCTCTATTGTATACAATCGCTAATATTTGGAACGGTCGGTCGGTTTAAAAATACCCGGCCGACGTCAAAAATCCTATATCGCGCGAGACACCGCTCCGTAATGGCCAGACCCAAAACGTTCAAACGCAAGCCGGAAATTTACCGCACCGTGGCGCGGCTTTTCGCCCGCAAAGGATACGAGCGGACTTCGATCCGCGACATCACCTCCGAACTGGGCATGAGCAAGTCCTCGCTCTACTACTATTTTCGCAGCAAGGAAGAACTGCTCTTCAATCTCCTGAACGACAGCATGGACGACGCCCTGGAGGTGATCGACAACATATGCGAATCCGGCATGGACCCGCTGGGAAAGATAGAAGGCGTGTCGCGATTCTACGCCTCCTTTTTCGCCGGCGACCGTGACAGATTGACGCTGCTGTCCACGGAAGTCAACTCACTTGACGGCCAATATCGTGAACTGCTGTTGAAAAAAGAACGCAAATACGTAAACAGACTGCGCGGCGTTCTGGAGGAGCTTAACGGTCAGGGCGGGCTTAAGGAAATCGATCCCACGGTCGCGGCGTTCGCCTTTTTTGGAATGGTTCATTGGACCTACAAATGGTACGACCCTCGGGGCAGGATCAACCCCGAAGAACTGGCTGACAAGTTTCTGGAAATTTTTACCCGAGGAATCCTGGAAAAGCGTGACCACGCCACGCAAGCCTCCGGGGACAAGGTGGCGCGTTCATGACCCGGGTGCAATTCTGGAACATCGAAAGCGGCTGGCTGTTTTATCTTTTGGCTACGGTGGCGCTGGCCGTATTTGCGGTGGGAGCGCTCCATCGGATTTCAACGTGGCGCAAGGACGGAAAGACGTCGACGCTTCTCGGAGGGGGCGGACTGTGGACTTTTTTCCGCGATGGGTTGCTCGGGAAGCGCATTTTCAGGAACGACCCCAAAGCGGGGATTGTTCATCAATCCATCCAGTGGGGATTTCTGGCCCTTTTTCTGGGAACGATCCTTCTGGCCATCGATCACTATTTCGCCGCCTTTCTCCAAGGCGGGCCCTACAGCGTATTTTCTTTTGCATTGGAAATTGCGGGCTTGCTGGTGGCTTTCGGAGTGGTGTGGGCCTTGATCAGACGGCTGTTTCTGCGCGTCCCCCGGCTCGAGAACCGCTTTTCGGATTTGCTGCCGCTCGTGTGGCTTTTGCTCATCGTAATCACCGGATTTTTCGTGGAAGCCGCGCGGTTGGCGGCCAATCCCCAAAACGAGAGGATCGTTTCGTTCGCCGGTTCCCTGCTGGCCCTGGCGTTCCCATCGCCGGAAGCGTCCCGGTCCCTGCACGCCGGACTCTGGTGGCTCCACGCCGTCCTGAGTCTCGGGTTCATCGCCTACCTGCCTTTTGGCAAGGTTTTTCACGCGCTCGCCGCGCCCGCCAGCATGTATCTGGAAGGACAAGCCCTGGCGCGGGTCATCGTGGGAGCGGAATTCGCTTCCGGCGAGTTTTCCCTGAGAACCGGCGTCGGAATGGACGCCTGCGCCCGGTGCGGCCGATGTGTGGAGCAATGTCCGGCGCATCTGGCCGGCGAGGCGTTCAATCCCCGCGACGCCGTCCGGCAGGGAGGCCGATACGCCCGGCTGAAAAATTCGCCGTTGTTCAAGCTGCCCTTCATAAAATCGAGAGCCGAAAGAGAGCTGGCGAAAATCAAGGCTTCCGCGGAACAAAGCGTCTGGAATTGCGCCACCTGCGGCGCCTGTGTCGAGCAGTGCCCCAATTATGTGTCGCCTCTGGATTATCTGCGTGAATTGCGGGGAACGGTAATCGAAGACGGAAGAAACGTGCCGGCGTTGGTGACCGGCGCGCTGGAGGGCCTCTATAAGCGCCATAATCCCTGGGAGGCGCCCAAATCCAAACGAGGCAAATGGGCCAAGGGTCTGGAGGTGAAGGATATTCCCAAGGACGGGCAGGCGGAACTGCTCTATTTTGTGGGATGCACCACCTCATTCGACACGCGGGCGCAGGAGATGGCGCGATCCCTGGTGGCCATCATGAACCACCTGGGCGAGGATATCGGCATTCTGGGCGCCAAGGAGCCCTGTTGCGGCGATGTGGCCAGGGCGCTGGGTGAACAGGGATTGTTCCAGGAATTGCGGTCCGATACCCTCAACATTCTGGAATTATACGGCGTCACCAGGCTTTTCACCACTTCTCCGCACTGTTTTCACACCATGAGGAACCTGTATCCCTGGAAAGATGACGGCGACGGCAAACACGCGCCGGTCCAGCATTATTCACAACTTCTCTGCGACCGGATTCAGCGGGGCGCTCTTTCATTCAGCCGTCCCCTTGATCGCGTGGTCACCTATCACGATCCCTGCTATCTGGGCAGGCACAATAATGTTTTCGAGGAACCACGTCTTGTCCTACAATCCATTCCCGGCGTCAAACTGGTGGAGATGAAGAATCACCATCGGAACAGCCTCTGCTGTGGTGGAGGCGGCGGACGCATGTGGCAGGAAATCGAGGGACAAAGGAAAATTTCGGAAATGCGCATAGAGCAAGCGGTCGAGACCGGCGCGCAACTGCTGGTGATCGCCTGCCCATACTGCCTGATTATGCTGGAGGACGCCCGTAAGACCGCGGGCGTTGAGGATGTTCTGGAAGTGAAGGACTTGAGCGAACTGGCGGCTGAAGCGATTTGAGCTGGGTCGCGGCAGACCGGCCGGCGGCCAAGGGCTGGCCGGTGGAGGTGTAATGGATGAATATTGTGGTGTGCGTTAAAAATGTTCCCGAGGTAGCCGAGGAAGAGCTCGAAATCAACGACGAGGGCGCGGATGTCGAGCGCGAGGAGCTTGGGTTCGCCATCAACGAATGGGACAACTACGCGGTTGAGGAAGCGGTTCGCATTAAGGAGGCTCTGGGCGGAAAGGTCACGGTTGTCACCATCGGCAATGATGATGACGAGGATGTATTGCGCCGGAGCCTGGCCATGGGAGCCGACGAAGCGATCCTGGTAGACGGCGAGGATCTGGCGGGTGTGGACGCGTCGGCCGTATCGCTGATTCTGAGCAGGGTTCTGAAGCCGTTGGAATTTGATCTTGCGCTGTGCGGGGCTCAGGCCGCGGACGATGGTTTCGGCCAGGTGGGAGTCGCTCTGGCCGAACGGCTCAACCTTCCCTACGCCAGTCTGGTGACCGCCGCTCGCGTGGGCGCCGGCAAAATCACGGTGGATCGCGAACTCGAATCGGGCATGTACGAAACCGTCGAATTGGGGCTCCCCGCGCTTTTAACCATTCAATCGGGGATCAACGAACCGCGCTACGTGTCCATCATGGGCATTCGCAAGGCGCGCAACGCGGAGATAAAGAACCTGTCGCTGGACGATTTGGACTTGTCGGAGGACGACGTCCGGGGAACGGCCAACTGGTTTGAATCGGTGGAGATGTCCCTGCCGCCCGAAGGAGAAGGAGCGGAGATTCTTTCCGGCTCGCTCGATGAAATATGCGCGAGAGCCGCGGCGATTATCAAGGAGAAGGGGGGGCTGGGCTGATGAACGACGTACTGGTGGTAGCCGAGCATCGTCGGGGCAAAATGCGGGACGTGACCTTCGAGGCCCTTCACAAGGCGAGGGCCGTGGCGCGGGAGAACGGAGGGGCCGTTGTGGCGGCGCTTCTGGGCAAGGACTGCGCGAATCTGGCCGGGAAGCTCAAAGATTACGCGGACCGTGTCCTGCTGGTGGACAGCAGCGACTTTGAAAACTACAACGCCGAGCCGTATCTGGCGGCGCTGACCGGCCTTATATCCCAACATAAACCCCGGCTGGTTTTGATCGCCCATTCGGCCTCCGGCATGGATCTGGCCCCGGCGCTGGCCATACGGTTAAAGGCTCCGCTTGTCACGGATTGTATGGACTTTCATTTCGACGGAGACCGGCTGAAGGCCAAACGAAGCTGCTATGGGGGCAAAATCGAGGCGCTGGTGACCGTCAAGCCGGCCCCGCTTTATATTCTCACCGTCCGCCCCGGTTCTTTTCCCGCGGAGCCCCTTCAGCCCGCGCAAGGAGAAATCGTCCCCTGCCCTCCGCCTTCCCTGGCCAACCTGCGGAACAGGACCTTTATCCAATATACCGAAGCGGAAGTGGCCGACGTGGATATCGCCGCCGCGGACATTCTCGTTTCCGTGGGCAGAGGAATCGGTAAGCCCGAAAACATACCCATCGCGCAGGAATTGGCGGACGCCCTTAATTCGCCGCTCTCCTGCTCCCGGCCGGTCGCGGACCAGAAATGGCTGTCCAAAACCCGTCAGGTGGGATCGTCCGGTAAGACGGTCAAGCCCAAAATTTATCTGGCTATCGGCATCAGCGGCGCTTTTCAGCATCAGGCGGGCATGCGGGGTTCGGACACCATCATCGCCATCAATAAAGACCCCCGCGCCCCTATTTTTAAGATCGCGCACTATGGAATTGTGGACGATCTGTTCAAGATAACACCGGTTTTGACCCGGAAAATCCGTGAACTCGTTTAATCGCGAGGAGAAACGCGCTTATGAACTTTGAACTGACAAAAGAACATAGAGACATCATAGCGGCCGCGCGCGAATTCGCCGAGGGCGAATTTCCGGATCGCGCAAAGGAATTCGACCGGACGGAAACCTTTGATCTGGATCTTTGGCGGAAGGCTTCGGAGTTGGGTTTCGTGGGCATGTTCATCCCCGAGGAATACGAGGGGCCCGGATTCGGATTTCTGGAATTCTGTCTGGTCAACGAAGAGTTTTGGGCGGTCGATCCCGGCTGCGCCCAAGCCATACTATCCACGACCTTTGGTTCGGAAATACTGATATTGTTCGGTTCAGAGGAGCAGAAGAAACAGTACCTGCCGAAAGTGTGTTCCGGCCAGGCCATAATCTGCGCCTCCATCACCGAACCCGACGCGGGGAGCGATCCCACGCTCGCGCAAACCATCGCGGTATTGGATGGCGACGAGTGGGTGATCAACGGGTCCAAAATGTTTACCACCAATGGGACGATCGCCGATTACGTCATGCTGTTCGTGCAGACCGACCCCGAAAATCGAACCAAGCATGACCGGTTTTCCTTTATCATCGCTCCTACCTCAGCCGAGGGGTATCACGCCACCAAAATCAAAGGCAAGATGGGCATCCGAGCCTCGGACACCGCCGAGCTCAGTTTCACCGACATGCGGGTTCCCGCGGAAAACCTCATCGGCAAACAGGGGCGCGGATTCTACCAGCTCATGGAATTCTTCAACCGCACCCGCCTGCATATCTGCGCGCAAGGCGTGGGGTTGAGCCGGGGGGCTTTGTCGCGCGCGGTGCGCCACGTAAAGGGCAGGAGGCAGTTCGACCGGGCCCTGGCCGAGTTCCAGGGCGTGCAGTTCAAGCTGGCGGAAATGGCCACCCGCATTGAAGCGTGCCGCAACATGTATCAGAAAGCGGCCTGGTTTGTGGACCGTGGCGTCATCAAGCACGATCTGATCGCCATGGCCAAATGGTTTTCGGCGGAAACGGCGGTCTGGGTCGCCAACGAAGCCTTGCAGCTTCACGGCGGGTACGGCTATATCGACGAATATGACGTGCAGAGATTCTACCGGGACGCCAAAATCCTGGAGATTTACGAGGGGACCAAGGAAATAGAAAAGCAGATCATCGCCAACGCGCTTCTGTGAAAGCGGGGCGTTGGAGCGACCGATTTCGGCGAGGCGGACCACACGGCCCGCCTCGCCTTTTTCATTGAGCTGTCAGGCGAAGGCGGTCTCGCCTTTGGCTTCGCTGACGAGCCGTTTCATCCGGGTTATGGTAGCCTTGCGGTCGTCGGCGCCGTAGATGGCCGATCCGGCCACAAACAAGTCAGCCCCGGCTTGGGCCACTTCAAAAATAGTGTCCACGCTGACCCCGCCGTCCACTTCGATGGACACGTCGAGCCCCTGCTTGTCTATGATGGAGCGCAAGTCTCTTATCTTGCGGGTTATGTTCTTGATGTACTTCTGCCCGCCAAAACCGGGGTTTACGCTCATAATCAGAACCATGTCCACATATTCGAGTATGTAGTCCAGAGCGCTCAAGGGGGTGGCCGGGTTCAACGCCACCGCCGGTCTGGCCCCGAGCTTTCGTATCTGGTCCACGGTCCGGTTCAGGTGGATACAAGTTTCGGCGTGGACCGAAATTATATCCGATCCGGCCTTGATAAACTCCTCAAGGAAGGCGTCCGGGTCTGCGATCATCAGGTGCGTGTCTATGGGTAAATCGCAGGAACGCCGCACCGCGTCCACGAACATCGGACCGGCGGTGATGTTGGGCACAAATCGGCCGTCCATGACATCCACGTGGATAATATCGGCCCCTGCTTCCTTGACATCCTGTACTTCCCGTCCTAATTTGCAAAAATCAGCCGAAAGAACCGAAGGCGCGATTCCCTGAATTCGGTTGGAGAGCGCCATGTAATAACCTCCTTATCTCTTGCCGTATAGCTACCAGTATAAAGTGAAGTATTATCGCGCCGCAAAGGAGAAATTATGCCTCACGAAACTTTACACCTGGAAAAAAGTGACAACGTCCTTGTGGTTACCCTGAACCGGCCGGAAAAGAAAAACGCCATTTCTCCGAAAATGGCTCAGGAACTTGAATCATTATTTCATTCGTTGGGTCACCACGGCGGCGGCGTGCGCGTCATGGTGATCACCGGCGGTCCCGGCATGTTCTGCGCCGGGCTTGATCTCAGTGTGATTCATGAACTCTCGGACCATGACGCCGAGCACTTTTTCGGAGACCTCAGCAGCCTGTATGTGGCCATGCAGGATACCGGCATTCCCATCATCGCGGCCATTGACGGACCGGCCATCGCCGGGGGCTTCGATCTCGCCGTCATGTGCGATATCAGAATCGCCTCGCCCAAAGCCACGTTCGGCCAACCCGAGATCAAAGTGGGCGTCACCCAGCTTATCGATCCTCTCTGGAAAATCATCGGACTCGGCCGGGCCCGCGAAATGGCCATGACCGGTATGATCATCGACGCCGAGGAGGCCTACCGCATCGGGTTGGTGAATCGGCTGGTAGCTTCCGACGATCTCCACGGAGTCGCCCAGGAGATTGCGCGCGAACTCGCTGAAAGGGACCTGTCGGCGATGTGGGCCACAAAACAGAACCTGCGGCTGATACCGGGAATGGAAAGCGTTCAGGCGCTTCGCTCCCAAATGTGGACATTCAAAACATTCGTGGACAGCCAGGAAAAGCGGGGCCGTATGGCTTCCTACCTGACGAACCTGAAAAAGAAGGCAAAACCGGCTTAAAGCAAACGCCTGTTCAGAGTTTGCGCTTTACCACAAAGTCCGCCAGCTCCAGCATGAGCCTTTTGCTGTCGCTGTCGGGAAAAACATCCAAATACCGCACCGCGCCGTCGGCGTATTGCCGGGCCTTGTCCAAAGTAGCCTGGACGCCCCCGTAGCGTTCGACCAGTTCGAGCGCCTCGGGCCAGCGTTCGGGGCTGAATTTGTCTTTTGCGGCAAGGTCCGCAAGCTTTTTCCGGTCCGTTTCCGAGGCCACTTTCAGGGTATGCATGAGCGGGAACGTGATCTTTCCCTCTTCAATGTCTTTTCCGACCGGTTTTCCAAATTGCTTTTCAGAGAGCGAGTAGTCCAGAGCGTCGTCCACCAGTTGAAAAGCGATCCCCAGGTCCATGCCGAACTTGCCGAGGGCCGTTTGCCCTTCCGGCGTGGCCGTCCCCAGCATGCCTCCGATTTTCGCGGACGCCGCCAGGAGCGCGGCTGTTTTACAAATAATTATTTCGAGGTACTCTTCTTCGGTCAGGGCCAGGTTGTGTGTGTGAATCAGTTCCAGAACCATTCCCTCGGCCATACGGTTTGTCGCTGCGGAAAGAACGTCCAGGATAGCGATCTTCCCCATTTCCACGGCCATGCTGAACGATTTGGAATAGAGGAAGTCGCCCACCAAAACAGCGGCCGAATTGTTCCAGAGCACATTCGCGGTTTGCGCGCCACGCCTGACGGCGGCGTTGTCGACCACATCGTCGTGCAGGAGCGTCGCGGCGTGAAGATATTCAAAGACGGTGGAAAAGTAATACTCGGAGCCGCCGTTGTAGTTACACATGCGGGACGCCGCCACAAATAAGATCGGGCGAAGCCGTTTGCCTCCACTCAGCAGAATATGGCTTCCTACCTTACTGATCAACCGTACGTGCGAACTCAGGTTATCACGCAGAAATTTATTTATGAGTTCGGCGTCACGCTCAATTTTTGTCAGAAAGTCGTCATTATTCATCGTCGGGACTGTAACTGAAAAAGGGCGCCTTGTCAAAGCTCATCGGCCATTTCAAACCCTAGGAAAACAACAAATCAAGGCCACGCCCCCTGGTCCGTTTATTGCGGACAACAAGCGGATAGCGCCGCCCGGCGCGGTTTTCATCAACGTCTTCCTCTGCCGCCGCTCGACGTACTCACCTTGTGTCCAAACTGATTGGCGGTCACCTCGCGTGAGCTGATCCCACGTCTGAAAAAGGCGGCGCGCCGAAGTTGCCGCCATGGATGTGGGAACAAAAATAACCTTGCGCTCACGCCCCATCCCTGCTATTCGGTTAGCGAAAACCTGAGCGACGACGGGATACATGAAACGTAATTTCGGACTGGACGTCCTTAGAGTATTTGCGCTTTTTTTAATGGTCAGCATCCACTATGCCCGATACGTTCCCAGTACCTCTCCTGTCGCCGATGCCCTCAAATTCATAGGCGAAGCGGCGCCCGCAGTATTTTTCTTCGCCTTCGGAATGACCTTCCACAAATTCGCAGAAAAAGACACCGCCTATAAGCTGACCTCCAGCGTGCTTTTCCTATACGTGGCCATGTTCCACAATTTATACACAAAGTTCCAGATCGTCGCCACAGACTTTCTGTTTTTCCTGTTCCTGTGGCGTCTTATAATCTCCGTTGGCGGCAAGGACAGCAAATCATTGCGCGCCGTCTACTGCGCTATGATCGTCGGTGTGGTTTCCTGGATGGCCCTAGCGGAATTGGGATATGTCGACGGCCTATTCAATATGATAATCCCCGGCCCATTCCCCTTGCTACCCTGGGGTATTTTTGTTGTGGCGGGAGTGCTATACGCCGAGATATCCAAGCCTCGCGCCGACTTGTGGGCGGGAATGTCCATCATAGCGCTGTCCTTGATTCTGGCTGGTGTGGGCTATGGCTACAATATCAGCGGCCTTACGCTGAACAAATGGCCCATTTCGGCTTCATACGTAATTCTGTTTATAGGGGCGAGCATATTCGTGGTCGGCCTGTCCAACAGAATCAACATAGATGGCTTACGCAGGAACACCATAATTCTGTTCATCTCTTCCAATTTGCTGTTATGTACTGTGTTGCACTATTTAACCACAAACATGATGACGCTCGTTCACAAGAAAGTCCATTCAAACCTACCCCTGTCCGGTCTGACGTGGATTATCGTGGGCTCTATAATATCATTCGGCCTCACCATAGCCCTTGTTTTCCTTGTCAAGCGCTCGTGGGATTATTTCTGCTCTACGGACGCATACTTGCGGGTGCGGCAGTACAATAATCTTATCGCCATTGTGTTGTTAATCGGACTGTCGCTGACGCTCAGTCCCTTTCACGATTTGATGGAGATTCAGCAAAATAAGATCGTGTTCAATATCTGCAAGTTGGTTGCTATCTCTTGCATGGCCTATTTTACTTTGGAGATGGGTCAGATTAAGAAAACACGATTAAATACTGGATTTGGTTTGTCAGGCACATAACCGCGCAAAGTGGCGCTAGAGATGCGGGCGGTTCTGACACTCTTTCTGATTGTAAGGCCCTATGCCTTGCTTGCCATCAAAATACCAGGACCTATGGGCGATGGGATAAATTTACTTTTAGAGCGGAAATTATTTCTGATATTACTTCCGTCCCAAAACACAACTTAGCCATAAGGTCATCCCCATGAATACTTTCAATATAAAACGTTAATCCATTTATGCCATTCAGGGCCTTGGCCAGCTTATCAAAAACAAACCGTGATAACCGCCTCCAATTGATTGAGAAGGTATACTTTGTGAGCTATGTTCTCATCGACCGGGGTGTTTATTTTTATCAAATCCTCTCTATGCGGTTCCATCTTCAAGCTGCTCCCACTACCTTTTGTCTTGACGCAGTTTTCTACCTAAAAACTTAATTCCCATTATTAATTGTCAAGATCTAGCTATATTAATTAAATTCCCGGAATATATATTGATTGATTGTTTTCTAATTTCCCTAGTGTTCTTACCCTTGATGTATCCATCTCTATGCAATAACTATATTCAAAAACGTCTTTAAAAGACAAAACAAAACGCGCACCATTAAGTTGTGCTCCTTTAATATTTTTAATTTCAAATATTAACCATCCAGTTAATATTGCTCCTTTTAATATTGGCCTTATAGCTTTTTCATGAAGAGAACCATTTTTATTTAAGGTTAATATATTTTGCTCGCCCTCACTACCCTTATATGTAATATTTTCGTTGCCATGAAAGATTATTGCTTGTCCAAAAAACTTTTCTCCGCTAGAGAGATAGGTTTCCAATTTCCACCCATCTAAGGAGGTTTGATCTCCTGTATTTCTTATATTAACAATTAATGTGATGTAAGAATCTGTCTTGCTAATTGATTTGATATTTGTAATACGATTTATAATCGTCTGCTCTATACGGGCTGATATTTTTGGCTTATACTGTTCTTCAAGATTGCTATATGCTAAGTAAAGTTCTCTATCTCTTTTATATATAGCTACCATCAATCCCCATACTACGAAAATTACAATTATAACCATAGACCACCAGCGGGATACACCGTGGTACTTATTAAACAAAACGTCGGAAAGCTCTTGGTTAAATAGTGCAATAAGGAATAATATAAGAAGTGGAACCTTAATAACCCAATTCCAAGAAGAAAAGAACAGTTTAATTGTTTTCATAGCCATGGCTCCCCAGTATTGCCACAATGTATAGGCAGTAGGTGGGGCCATGGCATTATCCTCCTTATTTTTTGTGTGATAATGCCATGATTTATGTTTTGCGTCAATATTGCTTCCGAAATATCACAACTGCCAATTAGGGCGCTCGACAGGAAGCTAAGTTTCCAAAATGCAACTTCAAGGCTATTTATTTTTCCCATAATTCAAACTGACCCACTACCGAACAGTTATCTTACTTGACAAAGAAAAACGCGTAGAGTATACATAAAGACTATGAATTTAGTATACGTCGCGTCACGTTCATATTTTTACTTTAGCAGCTCACATCCGGGTACGAGTATGTGACGACGCGGTATAATAGGTAAATGAAAGCGGAGCGCATGCTCCGCTTTTTTTTTGCTTTTTTTCAAGGTAGGGACACAAAGGGAGCTTACGGGCATGGCGAAGACAAATATTCAAAAAGCCGCCACTCATTCCAGCGACGGAGACAAAATCATGCTGAACATCAGCGACAGGCTGGCGCTTATCGGCCTCATCGATGAAGGAATGCGTCAGAATTCTTCCGACTCTCCAATAGTCGCCGATTTGTTCAGCGATCTGTGGGAGTTAATCAATTCTACGGTCTCGGGAAGCAAGATCGACCGGCTTAAACCCGAGGATTCACCCAACGGCTTTCACGTGGTCGAGGTCAACGCCGAATCCGGGGAAAACATTGGCCGTCTCAACATGCTCTATTTGAAAAAACCGCTTCCCAGCTACTATCTGGTGTATGTCGAGGTTTCCGCTCCCTTTCGCCGCAAGGGGATCGGTTCCCGTATTCTGGAGTATTTCCGGGATTTCCTGGTCGAAAAATCCGCTCTGGGCATATTGGACAACATCATACCCGAGGACGATCCCACCTACTCCATCTATGAAAAGCTGGGATGGGAGCCCATAGAAAGCGTGACCGGCTCCTCTGACAAAGACGCCGACGACCGCTACATGGTGTACGCGCCGCCGCAATTCCGGGGAAAAGACCTCCAGTGGCCTCTGCGCAAGCTCCTGACCCATCTTCGTCGAAAACGCGCGGCCATTGACATGCGCGACAACGAGATGATGGTGCGGCAAACCATCGCCGAATTTAAAAGCCTGTACGCGACCCTGTTGACCTATTCCGAGGCCGACATCAAGACCGGTAATGTTTCTTCCCTGACCCGCTTCATGTTCACGCGATTCGTAACCAAGCTCATATCCTTCAGGAGGAGAATCGGCGATCTTATCGGCTACACCGGCGGCGAGTCCATGGAACAGATAGCCCTGACGCCCGAAATTGCGGCCATGCATATTCAATCGTACGCGCCCAAGGAGCTGGCGGGAACGCCGTCCCTGGAATATGGCGACGAACAGCTCTGGGCGCTCTTGCCGCAGGAGCTGAAAGAGAGCCCGTCCGTGGTCATCGAGTCTCTGCCCAACTACCGGCGTCCGAGTTTCATGGCCTGGCTGGGCGAGCGAAACGCCACTCCCGAGACCCCGCTTACCTTGGGGGATCTCATGGATTTGGGGTTTGACCCGTCAAGGCTCAAGGAAATCACCATCAACGGGCAAGACTATATTTTCGAACGAATCCAGTCGAGACTGATTCCAACCGTGGAAAACAAGGCCAGACTGTTCAGCCTGCTGGGACCGGCTCTTGAAAAAACCAAGGCTCACATGGCGAGGATTATACCCAACCCCCCGCTGCTGATTATACGCAATCGCGGCAACGCCTATGTTCTGTGGCGCAGAGTCGACGGCATTCATTGGGATGAAGCCGTCGAGCAAGCGCAATGCGCCCCGGAGCTGAAAGCGCTCAACGCGACCGTGAATCTCGATCGTAAGATAAAATCCACGGTAGCGAGAGCCAAACAGATAGTAGCCGAACATACGGACGACGTAGCGACGCTTAACGACATCGCTTGGTTTGTCCCCTGGGATTTGAAAAACAATCGACCGAAAATGGTGGTGGATTTTTCGGGCTCATCACTGGAAGCGGTGTGGATGACATAGCATGAGAAGTCTGTCGCTCAATACATACGATATCTGAATCTAAGGAGGAAACACAAAGCGCCATGAATGGACCGTTAGAAGGGATAAAAGTAGTAGAAATTACCATGTTCCAGCAGGGACCTGTCGCGGGCGCGCGGCTAGGCGATTTAGGCGCCGACGTCATAAAGGTCGAAGCGAAATCGGCCGATCCGGGCCGCGCCTTTATGAGGATAATCGGCGCCATGTCGGGACTGGAAGGTCACAACTATTATTTCGAGCACAACAACCGCAACAAACGCAGTGTGGCGCTCGATATGAAAACAGAGAAAGGAATGGAGCTGTTTCTCAAGATGATCGATCAGGCCGATGTCTTTTTGAACAATATGAGCATTGGCGCGCCCCAGCGGATGGGCATCGATCCGGAAACGCTTATGGCCAGAAATCCGCGCCTTATTTACGCCCACGCCTCCGGTTGGGGCAGAAAAGGGCCGAACGCGCTCGATCTCTCCTTTGACTATACCGGCATAGCGCGAAGCGGGCTTATGCTCGCCTGCGGCGAGCGGGGCGCGGCGCCCACGCAGATTCTTCCGGGAATCGGCGACGAAGTCGGCGCCCTTATGTGCGCCTGGGGAGTCACCGCCGCGTTGTTCGCGCGGGAAAAAACAGGCAAGGGGCAGGTTGTGGACACGTCGCTCATGGGCAGCCTGATCGCCTCCCTGGGATTGATCATGGCCGCGCCCGCCACCTTGGGCAAGGAATTTCCGCGGGAAGTCCGCGCCGAAGCGGGCAACCCCATTTACAGCCATTACCGGTGCAGCGATGACAAATGGATCGCCATAGCGCATCTGGACCCTGACCGCCATTGGCCGATGGTTTGTAAGGCGCTGGAAATGGAAGAGCTGGTTGAGGATCCCCGGTTCAACAGCATCAAAGCCAGGGGCAAGAACGCAAAGGAGCTGGTGGCGATTCTGGACAAGAAGTTCGCAACCAAGACCCGAGACGAATGGATGGAAATACTCAACAGGGAAAAATGCATTTGCACGCCTGTTCAAAGTCCGCTCGAAGTGTCGCAGGACCCCCAGGCCTTGGCCAATAACTATTTTATAGACGTTGACCATCCCTCGTGGGGTGAAATTCGAATGGTCGGGTTTCCCTGGGACTTCAGCGAAACCCCGGCGGCGTGGAGACGTCCGGCTCCCGAGCTTGGACAGCATACCGACGAGATCCTGAAGGAACTCGGGTACCGGGACGAAGAGATCGCCAGCATGAGAGAGCAGGGGATCGTCATTTAGAATCCTTATAGCGCTCGAACATAAAAAGAAGCAGGGGAGGAACGCTCCCCTGCTTCTTTTTATTCTTATGGGATCAATGCGCCCTTTCTACTAATCCTTCATACCCTTTGACTTCTCTTGCCCCTCTTTCATCATTCCCGGCTGGTCGCTCCGCATGCCTTTAGGGCCGCCCATTTCTCCGTAGTAACCATTCGCTTTCTGTTTTACTGCGCGTCTGTCCGTTCGAACGCGCCAATACACGCCGGTCGTCGGCGATTGTATGGATTCCCCTTGACATGAATGCAACGGAGTTGCACCATATGATATTGTTTTGGGTCTTCGTCAGAACCAAATATGCCGGTAAAACGGTAAGATAGGCTTTTTCCGAAACGTCCACGCCGCCCGTTTGCTTCCGGCCCGCATAATGCGCGCATATTCGCTTGCAACCGGCGGGTGGGACGGCTATAAACCCGTGAGTTTTAAAAGCGGTCGAAATGAATAGAGAAATAAAACCAAAGGAGGCTCTATGAAATCCGTGGCGATCGAGGCGCGTGATTTATGGTTCTCGTATGCGGGGCCTCCTGTTCTGGAAGACGTAAACCTCACCATCCATGAGGGCGCGTTCCTTGCCGTTATCGGACCCAACGGCGGAGGAAAAACAACCCTGGTTAAACTGATTCTGGGTATCCTCAAACCCGACCGTGGAGAGATTCTGGTTTTTGGCAAGCACCCTCACCGAGTGTCCCACCTGGTGGGCTACGTGCCGCAGGACACGCATATCAACCGGGAGTTCCCCATATCGGCGATGGATGTGGCGCTGATGGGGAGGCTAAGCGGCGCCGGCGGCAAATTTCGCTATTCCGGCCAGGACCGGGAACTGACCAGGGAAGCGCTGGAACAAATGGGCATGTGGAAATACCGCAACCGCAGAATCGGCGATCTCTCCGGCGGTCAGATACAGAGAGTTTTCATTGCGCGGGCCCTGGCGGCGCAACCGCGGATTCTGATCATGGACGAGCCCACTTCCAGCGTGGATACCCAGGGACAGACCGAGCTATACGAGTTCCTCAAGGAACTCAACAAAACCATGACCATCGTCATCGTAACGCATGATATCAGCGTGCTGCACACCTATATCGAATCCGTGGCCTGCGTGGCGCAAACACTGCATTTTCACGACCGGGGCGAAATAACCCCGGAAATGATGGAAAAGGCCTATCCGTGCGCGGTTGAGTTGCTGGCTCACGGCATTCCCCATCGGGTGCTGGCCGATCATGAGGACAAATCATGATCGAGGCGTTGCAGTTCGAGTTCATGCGTAACGCCCTCATCGCCGGCGTTCTGGCCAGTATCGCCTGCGGGGTCATCGGCGCGTATGTGGTGGTCAACCGTATCGTGTTTATTTCCGGGGGTATCGCCCACGCCTCATACGGGGGCATAGGCCTGGCCTTTTTTTTCGGCTTCGCCCCCCTGCTCGGGGCCATGGGGTTTTCCCTGCTGATCGCGCTGATCATCGCTCTGGTGACCCTCCATCAGAAGCACCGGGCCGACACCATCATCGGCGTGCTGTGGGCGGTGGGAATGGCGCTGGGTGTTATTCTGATCGATCTGACGCCGGGCTATAATGTGGACCTCATGAGTTATCTGTTCGGGTCGATCCTTACCGTTCCCCGCCAGGATCTCTTTATCATGGGCGGTCTGGACCTGCTGATTTGTATCACGGTGATCGTCTTCTACCGCAACTTTCTGGCCCTCTCCTATGACGAGGAATTCGCCAGAGTGAGAGGCGTGCCCGTCCGGGCGCTTTATGTGGTCCTGCTGACCATGACCGCGCTGTCCGTGGTGATGATCATACGCGTGGTGGGCCTCATTCTGGTCATCGCCCTGCTGACCATCCCTCCCTACGTATCGGAGCGGCACTGCGGTTCGCTGATGGGTATGATGGTGCTTTCCACCATCATCAGCATGTTCTGCGTAATCACAGGGCTGTTCCTGTCCTACTCTTTCAATCTCACCTCCGGCGCCACGATCATCATGACCGCCGCGGCGGTATTCTTTGCCTCCACACTGTGGAATCTGGTACGCGGCGCGCTTAAGGCATAATTCTCATAGATGTTGTGTCCGGGCGGTTGAACAGTACAATTTCCGTCACACGAGGTCCTCGCATGGCTCTCAGGCAAAAGATACGAAGAGGGATTATCTTATTTTCATTTTTTATCTTCCCGGCGACATTTTTTTATCTTTCCCCTGTTTTAATAATCCAAGCGAGTTCCATAGGCGTGATCAATGGCAGTTTTGTGGTCTTTGCTCTTCTCTTCCTCAGTTCCTTAGTTGTGGGAAGAGCCTATTGCGGCTGGGTATGTCCCGGCGCCGGATGCCAGGAAGCGCTATCCGTGGCGAGAAGTAAAAAGGTACAAAAAGGCGGCTTCATCAAATGGATACTGTGGCTACCTTGGTTGGGCGCCATTGTCATTTTGGCGATAAGAGCCGGGGGCTACAAGGAGATACGGTTTTTTTATCAAACCACGTACGGCCTTTCAATCGGCGATGTGAACGGGCTTATCGCCTATTTTGTCGTGCTTCTTGCGCTCATAGTTCTTCCCGCTTTTATTGTCGGCAAAAGGTCATTCTGCCATCATATATGCTGGATGGCGCCTTTCATGATAGTGGGCAGGAAAATCAGGAATTATTTTAAATGGGCCTCTTTGCAATTAAATTCCAATCCTGAAAAATGTACTCATTGTCATACCTGTACAAAAAACTGCCCCATGAGCCTTCCGGTTGAGCGTATGGCGCTGGAGAATAAAATGGACCACAGCGAATGTATTCTGTGCGGCGCTTGCGTCGATGGCTGCAAATCCAAGGTAATACAATTCTCATTTTTCAACAGCAGTAATGAAGGGCGTTGAGAATTATCTTACAGAATTGCGGCGACTTACGCGGATTGGGGGGATTTTCTCATGCGCATCCACCGCTTTAAATGCCTTAAGCGCCTGTCATTTCCCTCAACGCCCCCCGCAGGCTGCTATCGGAAAAAAGCGGCGACGTAGCTTATGGCGGTGAAGGTGATGACGCAGGCGAGCATCCCTTGGATCGCTTTGGCAGGAACGTATTTCTGACAGCGCGCCCCGAGGTACATGCCGGCCATGCCTCCGATCCCGAACAGGATTCCCAGCGGCCAATCGGGAGCGACGGACATGTTCGGGTACAAAGGCGCAATGGCTTGATAAAAGATCACGCCGCTCACCGAGGTAACAAAGGTTCCCATCAGAGCCGCCCCGGCCACGGTATAGACCGGCAACCCGAAAAAGGTCACGAAAAACGGCGCGATGATAGCGCCTCCTCCGATGCCGTAGACGCCGCCGACAATGCCGACTATGAAGCTGAGCGCTGAAATGGCCCAAAACGAAACGTCAAAGGTTTCACCATAAAACGTGTAGCCCAGGCGTCTCCAATTGAAATGGGTTACCGTGACGGCGGGCAACGAACTCTTGCCGGACATGCTCGGATTGGCCGTTTCGGAGCGGTGGCGAGCCATCTCTTGAAACCGTTTTTCGATTTTGGCTTTGTTCGGATTGATCGCGTTTCTTTTCAAGAGATCCCGCGCCATTCTAAGTCCGATATAGAGCAGGACGGCGGCGGCAAAAAGCTTAAAATGCCGCGGATCGGGCAGATAGGTCACCCTCAAGACAGCGCCGATCATAACTCCGGGCAGCGTCCCGGCGATCACCACCAGCGTCAGGGGCCACACCATTCGGCCCTCTCTGAAATAGCGATAAACCCCGCTCGGGATGGCCACGATGTTGAATAATTGATTGGTGGCGCTGACCGATGGGTTGACGCATCCGAGGCAAGACATTTGAAAGGGCAGCAGCAGAAAGGCGCCCGACACGCCTCCCATGGAGGTGAAAAACGAAATCACAAAAGCGACCAGGGGCGGAATCCAGGGAGCTATTTCGATCCCTGCGGTATGAAAAAGCATAGCCATCTCCGGTGAACTTTGTGTGTTTTATAGACACGATATCATATATATTCGTGTCTATAAATAGCAGGAGGTTAACCCGTTGTCAAGAAACATGTCGCCGCCCCTCGTCTAGCCTGTTGCTTCTGATTCTGAATATGCTACAAATGAGCGAAAGAAATCGCAGGACGTTATGACTTCAAAAAGAAAAGAACATCCTCCCACGCCCGGACGACAGCCGTCGGCGTCGGCGAACATGGCTCACGGCCGCATCGTATCGATTCCCGAGAAAGACCAATGTCTGGATACCATCCAGCTCGACCGGCTGGAACAATCCTTTCGGCAGTGGGCGGACGCTTCGCCGCGCGCCGACGTGCGCCTGGCCCGACAGCGTATTCTGATCATTTTTTTATTGATACGGTATACGGGGGCCAAGCTGAACGAAGTCCTGGCCTTGAATCCGTTCGAAGACATCGATCCTGAGCGAAGTCTTATTGTCTTTCACGGCTCGGATATTGATAAGGAAGCCAAGCCGCGTGATGTGCAGATTTCCGAAACCCTGTCCCGCGAACTTCATGCGGCCCTGGCGAATCCAGCCTTCAGGGACTCTCTGCAAAACCTGTTTGATATTGATCCGGGCTTTGTGCGTCGCAAGTTTTACGAGCGAGCCGGGGCTTGCGGATTTCCCAAGCGCCTGGGTGGTCCGGAGATGATTCGCAAGGCCCGCGCCGTGGAGCTGATGCAAGGCAACATGCCCTTGCCGGTGGTTCAAAGAATGCTGGGGCATTCCACTCCCAACCTCACCTCTTCCTACGTTTCCTTCTCCGCGGATGAAATACAGCAGGTGACAAGGTTATTTATTGAAAGGGAAGCCTCGCGCAGAACCAGCGCCCGAAATTCGTTTTTCGGCAAAATAAGAACCGTCCTGCGGGGAGATATACAAACACAGGTGACGCTCACTACCATCAGTGGCTATTCCATTGAAGCCATCATCACCAACGATAGCGTGGACCGGCTTGCCTTAAAAAAAGGACGCCTGATTACGGCGGAGGTCAAAGCGCCCTGGGTTATTATGTATAGTGGGGACGAGGAGCCGAAATGCAGCGCGGAGAACAGGTTCAACGGAGTGATCGAGCGCGTCAACAGAGGGAAGGTGAATACGGAGTACGTCGTTCGCATTTCCGATGGCACGGAACTATGCGCGCTGATATCCACGGAAAGCGGGCGAAACCTTCCTTTTGACAGAGGCGATCGGGTTTGGGCGGTCTTCAACTGCTTCGCCGTTGTGCTGCATGTGGATTGATCGGGAATCCATCGTACTCATGTCCATGACCATGTTTTTCTGAGCGCACTATGAGTTGGAAAGGATGCGCCCGTTCGGCGCCTCTAGCCTTTACAGACGGAGCTTTCTGTTCTACTCTGCGTATGATCGGCGCCACGCGAAAACGCGTCAGGCGTTGTTATGGGAACGCAGGAGGGTCGCATGTCGCTTAAGCCGCTGTTCATTACCGCACGGGACATACCCGATGTCTGGTACCAGCTCGTACGCGCCGCGGTCGAGCAAGGCAGGGAATACACGGTCACAAAGGGAAGCACCCCCACCAAACGGTGGGAACTTGACTTCGTGTCCGCGCACATAACACACCCCGGAACCAGACCTCTGGAACCGCACATACCTGTCGGAATCGGGATACCCGATCCGGTGGAACCCGGTTACGCGGAAAAATACCTGCCCTACTACATGACCGATGTCGCCCAGCCCGGCGAACACTACACCTACGGCGAAGACCTTTCGTGGCAAATCGACTGGGTGATCAATTATTACAAGACAAACGGCCCCGGCACCAAGCACTGCTACATGACCGTGGGCAGGCCGGAAAGCCTCCGGTTTTACGACGAATCGGTGGACTATTCGGAGAAGATCGTGGTCAGGGACCGCGATAACGGAAACGAATTGATCGACCGTGAACTCAGCAACGCGTTCAACCGCCGGCAGCCCGGAACCACCCAATGCCTCCGAGGCGTGGACACCGCGATCAAATACGGGAAGCTTCATTTCAGCATACATTTCAGAAGTTGGAATCTCTGGAACGGCCTGCCGGCCAATCTGGCCTGCCTGCAGATGGTGAAAGAATACATGGCGGAACAAATCGGCGTTGAAGACGGCGAAATGTTCATCACATGCCTGAAGCTGGGACTGGCGGAATCGTATTTCGACCTGGCCCGGTTGCGCCTCTATCTGGCTAAGGCCCCCCAGACGTCGGCTTAAACGAAAACCAGCGAAACCCAGCCGGGAGACGACCCATGCGTTTTTGCGACCTCCAGTGCCCTCACGCTTCGTTCCCCAAAAAAGAGGGTGTGGACGGCGCCGGGTCGTGCCGCACCTTTGTGGCCCTGTACTGCGGTAAGCTGAACCGGCTGGTCCCTAAAAACGGCGTCTGTCAAGCCGACCGGGAGCAACCCGACGAATAACAAGCGGTCTTAGGAAGCCTTTGATTCAATAGCGGATTCGGGCAATCGGAAGTCCGGACCGTGGGCTCGGCGCTCGTCGTTAATCCCCAATAACTGCAATCGCCTCAATCTCGACCAGCATATCCGGATTCGCGAGACGCGCCTCCACGGTAGTGCGCGCGGGCTTCTGCGCGCCGAAAAATTCCGCGTAAATTTCGTTCATGGCGGAGAAGTGTCTTATGTCCGCAAGATACACCGTGGTCTTCATTACATCGGCCAAGGAGGCGCCGCCTTCCTTTAAAACCGCCTGAAGATTTTCCAGGGTTTGCCTGGTCTGGGCTTGTACATCTCCTTTACCCACCAATTTGCCTGCCCGGTCAAAAGCCACCTGCCCGGCCGTAAAAATCATAGAGCCTCGTTTTGTCCCGGGAACATAGGGAGCGGCCGGGACGGCCATCGACGATGGTTGAAGCGTAATCTTCGACATCTGAGCGCTCCTTTTTAAGACGATTTTGATTTCACTGCTTGATAACGGCTATCTTTCCAACTCCGACCTCAACGAATAGGCCATCATACGTTCATAGAGCGCGGGGGAGAATTTCATCATGAGCCTGGTAAGCTTTCCAACAGTGGAAAGAACCAGCAGACGTTTGTTCTTTTCCGCCGCGCGGTAAATAGCCTCGGCCACATCCCCGGGCGCCGCCGCCTTGCCCACGGTGGATTGAGGATGATCGGTGATTCCACCGTCGCCATCCAAAGCGCTGTGGCTAATATTGGTCCTGGTGAAGCCCGGGCAGACCATTAAAACTCCTACGCCGTCTCTTCTCAATTCCACGCGCAGCGACTCGAAAAGCCCGTGCAGGGCGTGCTTGCTGGCCGCGTACCCGGTCCGGCCCAAAAGAGGCGAAAATCCGGCGATGGAACTGATAACAATGATCTGCCCTTTTCGGCTGCGCAGACTTTCCAGAGCCGCCTGAGCGCAATAGATCGATCCGAATAGATTGACCTCCATCACTTTTCGGAAAACGTACGTCCGGGTATGAGCGAAGGCGCTGCGGTGGGTTATACCCGCGTTATTAATCATAACGTCGATCCCGCCCAGACGATCCGCGATGAGCGAAAGGGCGGCGCGGCATGCTTGCTCATCCGTCACATCCAGCCCCAGAGCGACGCATTCCGCTCCCTGCAGTCGGAGATCCCGAGCCAAACCCAGAACCGCCATTTCGTTAAGGTCGAGCAGACCCAATTTCGCTCCGGCGACCGCGAACCGTCTGCTCAGGGCCGCTCCCAGTCCGCCAGCGGCGCCGGTTATAACGACAACTTTTTCTTTGAACGCTCTTCTCATCTTTGGCGCTCTTTATCAGGCGTCAACGACGGCGAGTCCGGATTCACCAGGAAGGGGCCGCCGCGCCCAGAACATGGCCAGGCCGAGTCCGGAAATAATGTGCCAGATACCCCACCAGCCCGCCACTATGGCCATGCCCCCCAGGCCATCGAAAAAGTTGAAAATCAGGATGAGCCCCAGAGCTGAGTTCTGAATGCCCACCTCGATGGACACCGCCCGCGAATCACGCATACTGAGCTTGCACGCCCGCGCCGACCAGTACCCGAGGCTGAGCGCCATGGCGTTGTGCAGGAAGACCGCGAAAACAACCAACCCCAGGTAATTGAGGAAATTCTGCCAGTTGGCGCCCAAGGCCATCGCCACCACCACCATGAAGATAAACAGCGATCCGATACGGAAGGGCTTTCGGATTTTGCCCGCCAGCGACGGAAACAGTCGGGACAGCGTCATTCCAACAGCCAGCGGTATTCCGAGGATGACGAAGATGGTCATAAACACATCGATCGGATTCAGACTCACCCTCCTCAGAATAGGCGCGGTAACCGGGCTCAGGCTGCCCCACAGTGTAAGGTTGAGCGGCGTCATCACGATGGCGGCGGCCGTGGAGACTGCGGTCATACTCACCGACATGGCCGTGTTTCCTCGCGCGAGATAGGTCATCACGTTGGATAGATTGCCGCCGGGGCAAGCCGCGACGAGCATCATTCCCAAGGCCATCGAAGGAGTGACATCCAAAACAAGGGTCAGAAGAAAAGTGAACGCGGGCAGCAGGATAAATTGCGCGCCAAGTCCTATGGCCGGTCCTTTAGGGGCGATCCAGATCCTTTTGAAATCGGAAAGTCTAAGGTCAAGGGCCACACCCAACATCATCAGTCCAATGACCGCGTTGAGCGCAAACAGGCTTTGAGGATTGAAATTCAGCCGGACCTGGTCGATGGCCGTGACGTCCATTCTCTTACCTCCCTGGCCTGGGTGAAACTGTTATTTATTGCGCTTTATATCCTCCCAGATTCGCGAGCGCTATGCTGCCGGGGCTGACAGGCGTGGGGTCGGTCATCACGTTCACGCACGCGGTCCGGCCTGAAGCGAACGCTTCCTCCAGCGCGGGTCTGATATCCTCCGGCCGTTCCACCAGCAAGCCTTTCCCGCCGATAGCCTCCACCATCTTGTGGTAATCCACCCTGCCAAGGCTGGTACCGTGTTCAATGGCGCGCCCCATACGAAGTTCCTGGCTGTGCCGGATCATGCCCCATCCAAGGTCGTTATTTACCACCACGACAATAGAGAGATTTTTGCGAATGGCGGTTTCAAATTCCATGAAATTAAAACCGATTGATCCATCTCCGGTCAGAGCCAGCACCCGCTTTTCCGGATAGAGCAGTTTGGCGGCGTTGGCGTACGGGATGCCTACAGCCAGACACCCATATAATCCTGAGTCAAGATAATGTCCTGGTTTGCGAATCGTTCTGGTCATACCCATCCATACCTGGGTATCCCCGCCGTCCCCCACCACGATATCATCGGGCTCGTTCATGAAGTGGTCGATCTCCCGGGCCAAGCGCAGGGGATGTATGGGCGTTTTATCACTCGCCCACTTTTGGCTGAACTGAGCTTTTCCCACGCCATCGCCTTTTTTAAGATACTCAACCCATTCCACAAACGATTTTTTAAAAGTTTCCGACAGCCCTTTACTGTCTATAACGCTATTGACCTCCCGGAGCAGGGCTTTGATGTCGCTGAGGATCGCCAGATCCACCGAACGGTTTCTGCCGATTTCCTCCGGCTCGATATCCACTTGCACTATTTTCGCCTGCTTGTTGAACATCTCGCCAAAAATATAATAGAGGCTGATTCTGGTACCGAGCAAAATTATCAGATCGGTTCCCATATTGGCGAACATGGCGCTTCCAGGACGAATTCCCAATGAAGACTCAAAGCAGAGCGGGTGCGTATCCGGAATCGTTCCCCGTCCCTGTGTCGCCGTAAACGCAGGGACTCCTGTCTTCTCCACGAACTCCACCAGTTCCTCGCACGCGTCGGAATACCACGCCCCGCCACCCGCTATCACGATCGGCTTTTTAGCGTTTTTCAGCATTTCCACCAGATCGCGGGCTTTTTCGCGGTCCACGGGACGCGATACCACGTCGGTGTGTGTTTTTTTAATGAGACCCGGCGCTACGGTCGCATTGAGCACATCGACCGGAAGTTCAAGATACACGGGGCCGGGACGGCCGGCTATAGCGGTTCGATAGGCGTGATCCACAAATTCGGGTATTCGTTCCGGTTTGTGACAAACGAGCGCCTTTTTCACCATTGGTTCGATAACCGGCGCTTGGCGCATATCTTGGAGATCGAGCTTCTCCGTCGATTCGACCCCCACACAGCCCGCAATGAGCACAAGCGGAGAATTGGACAGCCGGGCGTTTGCCACTCCCGTCAGCGCATTAGTGAATCCAGGCCCGGCGGTAACCAAGGCGATCCCCGGCTTGCGAGTCATCCTCCCCCACGCCTCGGCCATAAACACCGCCGCCTGTTCGTGGCGGGTGTCGAACAGGTTCACCGGTGAATTTTCGAGATACTGGTAAATGGGCGTGATATGGCCGCCACTTAAGGTGAACACATGGTCTATTTTTTTCTCGATGAGCGCTTCCGCAGCCAGCTTTCCTCCAATAATCGCATCCATGATTGCTCCTCTTACACAGGCCGGTATTACAGTTCCATCAACTGCCCGCCGGTGATATTGATCGCCTGGCCGGTCATATAGGCCGACTGGCTGGAAGCCAGAAACGCCACCAAATCGGCTACTTCTCCGGGCGTTCCGATCTTCCCAAGGGGTATGGTTTTACACATCTCTTTTTCCCGCTCCTCCGCCGTTGACCTGAACGCTTTTGCTTCCAACTGGAACCGCCAATTTTCCAGATCCGTTCTGATTTGTCCGGGACAGATGGCGTTGACCCTGATCCCCATGCCCGCCAATTCCTTGGCGAGCACCTTGGTAAGCATAACCACCCCCGCTTTGGCCACCGCATACGCGCCATTGAACAAAGGGGGAACCTTTGCCGCGCGTGAAGCCGTGTTGATAATACTCGCGGGTTTCCCTCTCATCAGCGGCAATGCGGCCCGGGTCACCCGGAAAACGCTGTGAAGGTTTACATCGATGGTTTTCATCCACGCCGCTTCGTCATAGGTAATCACGCTGTTGGGAACGCCAAATGAAGCGCCCGCATTGTTGCAAAGCACATCAACTTGCCGAAACGCATCCTTGATCGAGCCCATCATGCGCCGGATCGAATCCCCATCGCACACGTCCACTTCCACCGCCAACGTCTCAACTTCAAACTGCTTTTTTAAGCTGGCGGCAATCTCTTCCATCTCCTCGAGTGTTCCCGTCGGCACGCTTTGGCTTTTCTCCGCAGCGCGCCCCAGGTCTGCGATTACGATGTTCGAACCGCACGACGCTAATTTTTCCGCGATGGCATAGCCAATGCCGGTTCGTTTTCCGGAACCGGTGATGAGGGATGTTTTTCCTTTCAAATCATTATACATACGCGCGCTCCGTAGCTGTTTTGGAATCATCGCTTCCTTTCCGAGCAAGAGCTTTTTGACATTGGCTCAGGAGCCGTCGTCATTTTCTTATCCGTGGTCTGCCCTTTCGTTCCCGGTGTGCTTATTCCCGAGAGCATTTCAGCAAACGGTGAATGAAACCCAAGGTCCGCTCCAACGACTCCTGAATCGTCTCCTCGTCGATATGCTCGGACAGTTGCAGATATTCTTTCATACGAAGCTGAAAATGGCGGGACACCAATGAAAAAAGAAACATACTAGATCATTGATTATGAAGGCAGCCATATTCACATCAATATCAGGCCGTACCGCCCCTGACCGGATACCTTCACGTATCAGTTCTTTAAGATGGTCTGCGGTTCGCTTTTCCACCTCCAGGGACAGCTGTTCGGCGTAGCGCTCCATTCCCGCGGAGGCGACAATCATGTAAAGCGCAATGTACTCGGGATGAGTCCGCGCAAAACGTACTCCCTGGGTAAATATATGTTCAATTTGCCGGTGAATATCCCAATCGGGATCGATAGCGCCGTACAGCTCTCGCCGCGAACGTTCCAGGCCGTCGCGGCAAATTAGAGATACAGATCCTCCTTGCCCTCAAAATAGTTGTAGAGCGATCCTTTGGAGACGCCTGCCCTGCGGGCTATTTCAGCCATATCGGCTCTGGCGAAGCCACGTTCCGCAAACAGGCTGCCGCCTCGCGGGTAAGCCGTTCTCGTTTCTGCTCTGTTATGTACTTGAGCGTTTGTTTGGGCATGGCAAAAACGACTGACCGGCCAGTCAGTTTATGTATACAGAATACAATGTATCCGGTCAAACACCTTCCGTGCGCTGTCATTGTCAGAATAAATAAGCAGAATTACATATCATCCTAATAATCCCCTCATGCGCCGGCGTTATGATTATTCTCGCTGGTGGATGGGGTCCGCTGATGCTCTGCCAGGTTCTATCAGGAACGCCACCGATCAAACCGATTCTCCAGCGCATGGTCCATGTCGCTCCTTTTTGAAATGACTCTTTCTCGCGCAATCCTCCGACACACTATTTTGCCGGGACCGGGTAATTCAAAAGGGCGCCGAAAAACGGCGTCAGGACAATTCTTGTCACGCTTTCACGCGCGAAATCATGTTCCGGCGTGACGAGGTTCCTGTAAGTAGCCGTTTTTACTCAATCGAATAAAGCGCCGTGTTTGGGCGCCAAACTTGCTTGAGTCAATTCAAACCATCTGTTACGGAGAACCAAAATGGAAATTTTTGTTGGTTTCGGTCTCATCTTCCTTGGCCTTGCGGGTCTTGCCCTATATAAAAAAGTGGCCCATAAACCAAAGGCTTAGGCAAGACCCATAGAGACGCGGCCGCTGCGCAAGGCCGTTATAAAAAAAGGGAAAAACTGGCGTGGACGGACGCGTTCACGCCAATTTTTTTTAAAGAGCGTTCAGGCTTTCGGCTGTTCTGTCTATCCGAGCCTCCGCCATCCCGCCACATGGCGCGCCACTGCGCCGCCGTACAATCGCTCCGCGCTTTCCGAAGCCGCATTGCTTGACACCGGAAGGGGCTTCCATAATAGTGACAGACTGGAATGATGGTTTTCCTTGCGGCCGGCGTTCCGGCCGCGGCGCCCGGAAAGTTATGGAAAACGACGGCAAAAGCCCTTTTCCGCGTGACGCGCGGTTTTATCTCAAACAGCATGGAAGCCTGAACTCAGACGCTTACGGATTCCATACGCTCATGTTCGCCGGAATCCCCGAAACGCTCACCGCGCTCAAAACCGAACTGGAAAACATCGCTGACGGTCAGATACGCTTCAAAAGAACGCTGGAAAGCGGGTCGGTTGAAGAGTACGTTATTTTCAGTCTTCAAGGTGTGCGAAAGAAGCTGCTTTTCCGGGTCTGGCCGGTTTTCTATGCCCACGATAAACGGCTGGAGTATAAAATCCATGAGAGCGACAAGCGGCTCCGCGCCCTGGTCATGGAACATCTCCAGAGGCTCGCGCAGGTGAACCGCGCTGTCCTGAGAGAAAAATAGGAAGGCCGCCGAAATAAAGCAGTAACGCCATGGCCGCACAATCAGAAACTTACAGAGATATTATCGGCGACTTGTATGACTATATCCAGAGCGATTGGTATCTGAATCGTCCGGATATCGAAATCGCCGGAAAGCAGTATAATTCCACACTGCTTTTGAGCCTCATCACCGCCCTTGTCCAGGGAAAGCAGCTCATAATCGGCGAGCCCGGCATGGGGAAGACCACCTCAGCGGAATTTATCTGTTCGCTGCTCTATCGCATCCCTCTGGGTATTGTATGGCGAAGCGTGGTATCGGGCCATCCCGAACAGACCGAGGAAAAAATAATCGGCCGGCCGGACCTGGGAAAGCTCAACACGGGCGAGGAGGCGGTGATCTGGTCCTACTTCAGCATGCTCCCGGCAAAAATCGTCGATGAAATAAACCGGCTTCCCGAAACCAAACAAAGCATAATCCTGGACGGCATAGACCGCGGAAAATGGGAATACCTCAACAGTTCCATCATCAACGACGAATTTTGTCTGTTCGCCACCGCCAACTACCGGGACCGGGGATCGAACACCATGATCGCGCCGCTGTTGGACAGATTCGACGTCATGGTCGAATCCAAACATCCCGGCGCCAATATGGCCTTTCAGATAGGAATCCGGCCTAATAACGGAAACATTCTCCGAAACGAACATTTCGAATCCGAAATCGAAGACCTTTTAAAGGAGCGAACCTCCTATCGGGAACGGATGTCCCGGCTTGAGCTGATCGGAACCCGGTTTGCCGAACAGGTGTCCGCCAACACCGGGATCAGGACGCTCTCGCACGCGGATCGTGACTTGATACGCTCTCAAGTAGCGGCCATACCATACGATCTGGACGCCAACGCCTTTTTGCGAATGGTCCTGGCTGAGCTGTCCTTCTGTTACCGGTTCGGTCAGAAGCGATCCCATGAGGTCTGTGAGGAAGGATGCCATTTTACCGGTTACCTCTGCCACCTTACCAGCGCCTGCATCTCAAACCGGTTTCCCATCAGCGTGAGAAATTACTCCCAGGCCCTGGCGTGGCTGCTGGGTGAGGATCAGGTGAGTCTGGAATGTTTAAAAGCCATCCTGCCCTACACCCTTGCGCATCGGTTGCTCTGGAAGGATGAAGCGGTGGCCCGTTGGGACAATGAGCCTCGATCCGACCCGCTTCCCCTTTTTCTGGCCGCCAAAGCGGTGGAGCGCATGCATGAAACCTATATCGAACAAGGTCCCCGCATGAAAAAAGCCCTGTCGGACGCTTTTCGCATCGCCAACGGAGAAAGCGTGGAGCCGGTGGAGGGGGACCATCCCCTTTATTGGGAAATTCGCCGGGATTTGGGCGAGGAGGCCACAAGACGGTGAAGGATTTGTTTGCCGATTTTCGGCCGGAAGCGTACGAACATCGCGACACTGTCGAGAAGATCGCCGACGCCAAACGGAACGCCATGGAGGAGATTGTCGGCGGGTATCTGGAACTGATCGAGCGGGAAGTCGAAAATCTGGCCTGGCTGGTGGAACATGAAACCGTCACGCGGGCTTATGACCAATCCGCGGCGAAACTCCGCGGCCTGCCTTACAATCAAGCGGAAATCGAACAGTTTTGCGCGGAAATGGATCGAGCGCCTTTGCCTATCATGGCCGCGCCGGGACCGGTGGGTCTCTACCTCTCCGCTCTGGTGAACTACTGCGAGGAAGACGCCATCACCCTCAGACTCCGCGACTATCGCCGTACGTTTCATTTTATCGGCTATGGGCTGCCGCACGGGAAGACTCTGACGGTTGAAGGGGACGCCGGCGATTTCACCGGGGCCGCGTTGCGCGGCGGTAAATTGCTGATCCGAGGGAACGCCGGCGCCTGGATGGGGGCGGGAATGATCCAGGGCTCCATTATCGTCACGGGCGACGCGGGCCATGACGCAGGCGCATGGATGCAGGGCGGCGATATTATCGTTGAAGGCGCGCTCGCGGGAATCGGCGAACCCCGTTTTGGAGGCGTGATCCGGGAAAATAACGGAACGCCTATCCCGTCCCATGTTCGGGGACCCCGGACGGATACCGGCTCATGAATTCCCTTGGAGCGATTCTGGCTGACGTGTGGCCTGAAACCCGCGCTCGCCACCTCTATCCGGCGCTTCCTCCACCCGGATTGATCGAGAGCGGCCAAAGCGTCGCGCTTCGCATGACCAGAAAGCGTATCCTCATTTCCCGCGAATTTATCGAAAAACTCTCCCCGCGCCTCTCTCCGCGAATCGTTATTGAAGCGCTTCTGGATCACGCGGTCGCGCACTATTTGTACTGCCCCTGGAACGTGGCCAATCACCTGAAACTATACGCCGCGGCCAGAGAGGCGCTCTCCGGCAAGCGGGAAGCCATGCTGGCCGCGGATTTGTTTATGGACGTGGCGGCGGACGCCTTTTGCGTCAACAGAACCGAATCCCGCCTGCCCGACCTTTACCGCGCCATGTCCGGCGGCCGGCTGTTTGAAGTCATCAAGGCGCTGCGACAGACCATGTGGGGTGTGGACCTTGGCGCCCGGCGGCCTCACGCAATCGTGGCCAAACTCGCGCATCTTTCCTATCTGAACCGGGACAGGTGGGAAGACAACGCGCGCCGGTTCGCCCAGTTGATAGAGGATTTTTTGCCGGGCCCTGAGAACTGTTGTGAAGCGCCGCCTCTCATGGGAAGGCGCGGGTTTGAGGCCTACACAACGCATGAACTGGATTGGGGATTGCGGGAATTGGCGTTAAAAATCTCCGTCCCCTCCGATTTCACCGGGCTGCTGCGCGATTTCGAGGACGAACTGCGTGAAGCCGCCGTCTCCAACGAACAAGACGCGGGACTGGGTAGGGGCCTCGCTCTGGACGCGGACGCTTTTTACTACATGAAGCTCGCCGAAAACTATGTAACCCCATTGCGGAAAATCCCCATGGAAAACAGCGGCGCGACCTATCCTCACCATCATACGCCGTGGGAATTGGGGAAACCGTGCCATGAGATAGATCCCTGGACGAGTTTCGGGAAGATACTGCCCGGCGTCAGCCAAGTGTGGAATCGTGTTGAAGGAACGGTTTTCGGGAAAGAGGAAGGAGTTCCCGACTGCGTGATTCTGATCGATTCCTCCGGCAGCATGCGCAATCCTTCCAGGTTCCTCTCCTACGCCGTGTTGGGCGCCGGGTGCGCCTGCGACGCCTACCTGCGGAACAACGCGCGGGTGGCGGTGTATAACTTCAGTGACGCCACCTCTGGCGGCGAGGTGAAGATTCCTTTCTCGCGGAACCGGGAGGAAGTATATCGGGCGCTGTGCCGCTATTTCGGCGGCGGTACGAAGCTGGCTTTTAACGATATCGACCTGTTGCGGTCTTCCCGTCCCCCCGACCTGTTCCTGATCACGGATATGAAGATCAACAATCTCGAAGCGGCCATACGTTACCTGATGGATCTTCCCAACAGGGTGACCGCCGTTCATCTGGGCAACAATGAACAGGTCGAGCGGTTCCGGGACTCCCTGAAATGGAACAGGCGCGTAACTCTGTACGGGGTCGAAAAACGTGAGGACATCCCGCGGATTGTACTGGGAAGCATACAGAACTACTTTTACGAAACCGTTCCCGGCGCCGCCACGGATGAACCCACGGGGTTAAGATTCCAGCTTTAGACGCGACCGGCGCGTCATTGTAGCCTTTACGGGGCGCGCGCTATACTTTTCTCGCCTCGGACAAGCCGGCGCCTCAGCCTAACCGCTTATTAACAATCCTTGTGAATCCGCTCTGTATTATAATAGCGTCATAAACAATAGTCTTGGGGGTGAGCGGTCACATGAAATCTTTCCCGGTTAATCTCAGTTTGACATTCAGCGCGGGTTGTTTGGGGGGCTTGGTTAACGGCCTCGTGGTATGGGCGTTCGGCGCGCTTGGAATAACACAGGCTTTTGGCGTGCTGATCGCCCCTCCGCTGACTCCGGGCATGCTGTACCAGAGGATAGTGTGGGGAGGTTTATGGGGGTGGCTCTTTCTGATCCCCCTGCTGACTCGCTCGCCGTTCTGGCGCGGTCTGCTGATGAGCCTGGGGCCAACGCTTGTTCAGCTTTTTATAGTCTTTCCCTTGAAAGCGAAAAAAGGCGCTTTAGGTCTGGAATTCGGTTACCTCACACCGGTTTTTGTTCTGCTTTTTAACGCCGCATGGGGATGGGCCGCCAGCTATTGGTTGGCCTATTCAAAAAAATAACGCGGCCCGGCGCAACAGGAGGTGAAGGCCGGTCTGTCCGACCCGCGCCCGTTTGCGCAAAACACGGCCGCTGGCTATTCGAGGGACTCAACCCGGTTCAAGGCGCGGCGTAAGTTATCCAGATATGACACAAGCTGTTCTTTTTCAGTTCGCAGGCGGTCGGCCACCAGCTTCCCATATTGCAGGGCCAGGTTGTCCATGACCGTAAGCGCCTTTTCCTCCAGACGCCGGTGAGCCCGTCCCGCCAGCCAGGGGACGGCCATGAGCTCCATCAGCAGCATGGCGCAGAGGGCCGCCAAACCGGTGGCGCTGAATAGAGCGAACAGGGTGTCCAGTACCATCTCCGGAATTACGCTCCAATCCCAGGTTCTGTAAAAATTCCGCGTAGCGCTGGAATCCATGAGATACAGAAGCATGAAAACCGGCGGCAGGATCATGATTACGGTCTGCCGGAAACGGTTGAAGGAAAACAGCTTTTTCTTGGGCGCGGAGAGCGCCTTGAGCATTTCGCTCATCTCGAAGCCGGCGTCCTGGCTCACGCGCTGCAATTCTTTCTCTTCCTCTTCCACATCCGACGCCGTCTGAACGGCGTCGATAGGCACATTACACGCTTTCAGCTCGGCCACCATGCGGTTGCGCAGGAAACCGATTTTGCCGGTGAGATTTCTGATCGCCCCTTCGGGTAGTTTCAATTCCGGAACACCGCCTTCCGGACGGCGCTCCGAGCGCATCAGGCGTCGCCAGGCCAGACGAAAGCGTATGGCCGTGTTGACGGCGTCGGTGTTTTCGCGTTCCGTCAGAAGCAATTCCTTGATCCATGTAGTGCCTTGCCGCCGGAGAACCTCCCGCGCCGATTCCGACGCGATCTCTTCGACGTACTTCCATTCGCGCTCCAGCTCAACACGGAGGGCCCCAACCACTTTGGCGATCCGCTCCGTTTCAAACTCCCCTTCCAGGCTCGAGGTGAGTGTGGAGAATTCATGTTCCAGGTTGCTCAGTTTAACCGCCCTGATTTCCTTCTGCTTCCGTTCTTTTTTCAAATAGGCGGTCAGCGCCTCAAAACCCTTGTTGTATGGGGCGTTGGAATCTTCGAAGGCCCACCGGGCCGAGAGGGGAAACAACAACGGCTCTTCCACGCCGTGGTCCTGCAGTTTCTTTTTAAAACCCTTCAGCGCGCTTTCCAGCCGGTCGGCCGAGAATTGCCCTTGTTCGTCCACAATGAGGTCAATCTTGTTGAAGACGAACGCGAAATTTTCCCGAGCGTGCGGGCTGGCCGTAAGCATGTCGTAGAAAATCTGATCCGCGTATTTTTCGGGACTGACGACCCATAGGACAACGTCGAGGCGGGCCAGAAATTTCAGGACCAGATCATGATGGTCCGGCCGAATGGAGTCGAAGTCGGGCATGTCGTAGATGATGATATCCCGCAGCGCCCGGTTGCGATGAACCTTATGCGGCGACTTGATGAATTCCTGGGAAAAAGGCACCGTGGGGTCTATATCCTCATGATGGTACACCACGGCCTTGTCGGTGTGCGGTCTTCTGTCGGAAACGCTGGAAACCTGGCTCCCGGCTATGGCGTTGATAAGGGTCGATTTGCCGGCTCCTGTTCCGCCTAGCAATCCCAGATTCAGCGGACCTTCGCATTCCCGCAGCCGCTGGTTGAGCTGCTTGATCCGCGCCCTATAGGGTTCCAGCCGGTCGGCGGCGAGAAGCAGGCCCAAATCCGCCTCGGCCTCCGTCAGTCTGAGCAGCTTTACCCGGAGCGCTTCGGCCAAATTATCGTCGTTTAGAACTGATCTTTGTGGTCTTTGAACCATCGCAGCGTCTCTTGAAAAAAAGCCCTCTCCCGGGGGCCGGACATGTGTTCATCCAGAAATTTAATTAAACGCCTCCGCTGTTCATCGAGTATCGCCCGCAAGGCGGCCCGGTGACGTTCGTCCAGTTCCCTGCCTATTTCCTTGAGCTGATCGTATATGAACAGCTCCAGAACTCCCCGCGGCACAAACGGCGCAATGGCGGTATCCAGCAGAATTTCAAAAAACGTGAAACCGCCGAACGTAACGCTTTCCACGGCCACGATAAGCAGACCCGCCAGGAAGGTCGCGGAGTAAAGCCCGAATTCCTTGGCCCGCGAAAGCCCTTTTTTAAGCTCGGCGAATTTGCCCTTCACCCACCGGTCTATCTCTTTTTGCTCCTGGGTGTACAGGTCCCGCAATTCGTCCACATGGATAAACAGTCCTTCCTGCGACATGCGGGAATAGAGCACGCCGGAGGCGTCATCCGCCCCCATGCTCCGCGCCAGTTCCTGCTGAAACCACGCGTGAGCCTCAAGCAGCGGATCCATATGGGGATTGGGAGGAATAAAGGATGGAGGGGCCGCCATCGATTTTTCTTTTTCGTCCCGTCCCAGCCCCAGCATACGAAACGGGTACTTGATCACCGAGCGAATAATGCTTCGCGGCTTGCGTAGAAAGTCATATTTCACCAGGAGCGACCGGATATGCTTTCTGATTTCCTTTTCAGACTGCTGGTCGACTCCGGAGGAGATTCGCCTCTCGAGCCGATCGCACGCGCTGTTATAAATGCGATCGACGGATTCGATCAGCCGGTCTCGCATTGACGACTCCCTGAGAACCGCCTCGTTCAATTCCTCAAAGGATCGAAAAGAGGCCCGAAACAGGGCGCCACGGCTCAATTGGACAACTTTGTTTTTATCCAAATCGTCCAAAGCCTCTTTCAGCGGCGCTATATGCGAGCTGTCCAGAATGACCGGAGCGTCATGCGGCATGCGGGGAAACCCGATGCTTTCCACGTACGGCCGCACTTTGAATTCGTCCAGTTTCTTTTGCAAATCCTCCAACCCCTCCGGGTTATCCAATTTGTTTATAATGAGCAAAAACGGCTTTCGATCATAGTTCGCCGTCCGGATAAAATCGAAAGGGGTCTGATCGGCGTATTTTTCCTGGCTGGTAACAAAGATAATAAGATCGCTGAAGGTAATGATATCTTCGGCCAGCGCCCGGTTATCGGGTTCGACGCTGTCCAGATCGGGCGAATCGATGAGAATCATCCGGCTCCACCCGGCCATGTCGCTCTCCACCAGCGTCATGGCCCCAGGCGCTCCGTCAACCCAGGTTGAGAGGTCCGAGGCGTTGAACAGCGAAAACTCCATTTGGGAGAAAGGCGGCAGCGTATCCAGCTCGGCCCACACACCCTTGGGTATAAGAACAACGCATCCGCGGGTTTGAGGCCGCTCTATTCCCGTGCGGCTGATCGGTTTTCCGATAAGCCCATTGAAAACGGACGATTTTCCCGTTCCGGTACCGCCTTGGAGTGTGATCACCAGTGGAAAGTCGACGCTTTGGGTTACTTTAAAACGGAGGGCGGACAGGGTTTTATGCAGTCTGTTGAGGGCTCGTTGAAAGGTATCGCGGGAGCCTGACCATCCCCCATAGCGGATGGTATCTATGCCGGAGAGAATATGGCTTATGGGCGTGGGATCGAGATCCACTGTGGCTTCCTGGTGTGCGCCGGATGGGCGCGTCAGATCGCGCCGTTTTTGGCGCCCCGCAAGCTGGAAACGCTTTCCCAAATTGTCCGGACCGCCGATTTATACTGCTGCAGCGTGTCCTTGATATCGAGACTCTTTTGCCGTTCATCGTTTACGCGCGTCAGAACATCCCCAAAATCCACCAGAGCGCCTTCCACATAGCTCCTGGTTTGCTCGTAGAGCTTTGCGCCGTACAGATCTACCAGGGTCAAGGCGTATCCGTACTTGAGGTTTTCCTTATAATCCTTGACCGCGTCGAGAATGGTTTGGGTGGCGTTCTTTTTAACCAGCTCCACCGCTTTGAGATACGATTTATTGGAACCGCCGGCGCTTTCTTCTTTTTTCAGCACCCGCCTGGCCAGGTTCATGACGCCGCTTATGGTCTTGGAAAGACCAATGACAAACATTACTTGCGCGCGGGTGGCGTATTGATAATTGATGGTCGCCGAAAACAGGGGGACTTTGACGTCCACGGCTACTTCCGCGCTGAAATGCCTTCCCGGAGCCGACGACGGCGCGCCTTCAAGCGCGCTGTCTATTTCCTGCATGTACGCGTCAAACAAACGATCCATGATGGCTATATACGCCTGGGTCTGTTCCTGGTATTCCTTTTTGATTTCATCGTCCTTTTGGCGCGTGTACTCGATAATGGACAAGTTTGTCTCTTCGTTGATATGCCTGTTCAACCGGTCGGTGAGTTCCTGGTAAAAACCGACCACCCGATTCATGACCTCGGCCGCGCCGTCATCGCTTGCGCCATTGGAGCGCGAACCTTGAAACCGGTCGATAAAATCGAGCACATCACCCACAAGCGGACCGCTTCGGTCGAAAAACTGATCCACGTCACGTTTCAGATTTCCCTTTAGCTTGTCCGCCACGGTTTTGAGAGAATTTTGCAGCAGTTCCAAAGTATTTCGCAATTCGTTCTGCCGGGCTTGCAGGTCCTGGGTGGCGTTATCAAAACCGTCGCCATGTTTGGTGTGAGCCAGCAGACGGATGGCGATGTAATCGTTGATGGACTTTGCGCACCTGCCCAACAGATCAAGCCCGCGATCCATTTTGAGCGCATACCGCTGATCCCTCATGATCTGCGCAAGGGAATCTTCAAACCGCGCGCGCTCCTGTTCGGCGTTATCGACCAGACCGTTCCCGGACTCCCATAATTGCAGTCTCAGCGAGCTTCGTTCATCCAGGCTGTCCGGCGAAGTTTTCTGCAGATCCTTTAAAAGACTGTACAGGCTCGAAAACGCGTACAAAGCGGGATTTTTTATCCCCAGCCCCTGCAAGTCCTCCAGCGTCTTCTCGCGAGCCTGACGGGCCTGTTCCAGGCTGTCGAGTTCACCCAGGTCCATATTTAAAACAAAAAGGACGCGGTCTTCGAGTCTCAACCGCTTGAGCGCGTTGATCAATTTTACGTCCGCTTCGCGGATGCCGGTACGAACGCTTATGAGATAGACCGCGAGGTGCGATTGAAGCAGGTAGTCCAGCACCGCGGTCATATGGTTGGGATTGGGAGAATCTATTCCCTGACAGTCACCAATTTCCACCCCGTGAGGCAGATTGGCGTCGGGGACCGTGAGGCTGATATGGTTCAGATAGACGGCCAGTCTTTCTTCGCTGACGAAATCCTGATGCTTGACGACTTCGTCCTCGTTTAAAATCACCGATGCTTCCTTGGCGTCGAGATAGGGGGCGATTTCGGCGTAACCATCCAGGTAGGCGCTCAGGAGCAAACGATTCTTGACGCTGGCTTCCTGTGAGGTATCTCCTTCCGCTTCAAGCTTCTGCAAGAAATCATAGATTTTCTGACGCTGGTTGCTGTTACGAACATCGAATTCGGCTTGCTCCAGGCTCTGCGCGAATTCATAGAAAAAGAGCAGGGCGGCGTTGATTTCCGCGTTGATCTGCTCCACGCCCTTCAAGCTCAAGTCGGCCGAAAGACGTTCGCCGCTCATCACCCGCGTGACGATGGAGGTTATGATACCGGCGCCTCTTTTAAGCAAGTCGCGGCCCAGCAGATAATTTACGAAGGTGCTCTTGCCGGCTTTGACACTGCCGATCACCGCAATTCGAAACTCATCCTCCGCCATTTCGTCCTTGAACTCGCTCAAAAGCGATTTCCAATAGGAAACCTGCTGTTCATCAACGGAAAGACGCTCTTCGAACTCATCGATAAAGGATTGGATTTTGCGGTCTATGGAAAACAGAAGGTCCTTGTCCTCACTACTCGCAACAAGGTTCTGGAAGGCGCTTGGAGACAATTTCAATTCCTCATGTCGATCCGCATGATCGGTTCATCGGTCGATTAGATATACCCTTACTATACAACAGAAGGGCCACAAAATCGCGTTTTCGTGATTTTGTGGCCGCTCTTTCTGGTGTATCAAATTCGTTTATTCTGACTGAAGCGCTGTCCGAGCTCGCTCGTAGCTATTTGGGAGCGTTTTCCTGTTTTGCGGGCTCATCTTTTTGAGGGACGGCTTCAAATTTCAGTTCGGTCTTTTCCGGCGCGCTTTCTTCCGCTTTCTGCACGGCTTCCGGGGCGGCGGGCTCTTCGGCCTTAATGGCGCCTTCGGAAGTCTGAGGCAGCGTCGGCGCCGCCGTCAGGGCTTCCTCGACCGGCTTCGCGGCTTCTTCCGCAACCGGCTTGGCCGGCTCTACGACAGGCGCCTGCTTGGGCTCTTTCAGCAACTCTTTCAGCAGCTCTTTCTCTTCTTTTTTGATGGCTTCCTTTTTTGCGGTCTTTTCTTTGGCCGCCATTGCAGCCTTTTCCTTGGCTGAAGAATCGACTTCCTCCACGACAATAACCGCTACCGGCGGCTTCTCTTCAGCGGGCTTGACGGCGGCCGTCTCTTTGCCTTTGGTGGACAGGTAGCTGCCTGAAAAATTTGTGTTCCACTGCCTTAATTCATCCAGTTTCGACTTCAGAACGTCAATTTCCTGATCCACAACGCTCGACGAATAAAGCCCCATATCACGGGCGCGTTCGAGAACGTCGATGGAATCCTCGTACATGGCGATCAACTGTTGTTCCGACTGGGTTACTTTCTTTTTGGCCAAGGTGTAATAAAGGCGCGCATAGCGATTGTTGAGCGCTGATTTCTGTTCGCCTTTATAGGCGACACTTTCCGCCAGAGCCAGAAACCGGTTGGCTTCGGCGTAATTGGCGCCGTTGGCCCCGTTGAGCGCTTCATCCGCCCGTTCAAGCATGTAGCCGAAAAGCGCGTTTACCGCGGCCCATTCCCCATAGTATGTTTTATCGGTGATAGGATTCAACTGGATGGCGCCGACGTTGATGGGCGCGAAATCTTCCACTTTTTGCTTTCCCAACAGCGCGAATTTACCTTTCCAAAGCGTTATTTCCGAACCATCTTGCGCAATGAAATATTTGGAGCTATTCCACATGCAAAGGCTGACGATAAGTCCGGCTATCACAAATATAATGGCCAGTGTCGCCGCTAACGAAAAATTAGTCGATTTGCGGGACGTCATAGGTTTCCCCCCCGATGGCACTGCTTCCGACGAACTCACTCTAAGCTCCTCCTTTTTGATCTGCGGCTTGGGTTCAGGCTTGACGGCGGAAGCAGCGTCTGCGCTAGATTCGGCGTTCTTCTCGGTCGGGGCTGGCGCGCTTATTTCAGGTACCTCCGGCGCGGCGGGTTCTTCAGGCAAGGCGACATCTCCTGGCGCCTGAGGCCCTCGCTTATCTTTCAACCCTTCCTCTCCACCGGATTGATATCTACTCAACCAACTGTAATAGGTCGATCTCGATATACCTAACTCTCTTAACGCCTCGGCGATCGGTTTGTCCGAAGACGCGACTTTGTCCAAAATAGCTTTCTTTTCTTCTTCGCCTAGACTAATATTCTTTCTTGATTTTTGGCTTCCCGCCATGGGCCCATCCTCTTTATTTTTCTTTTAACGTGGCACTATAGCTTTTGAATATCCATTTGTAAAGCGTTTAGACTCAAAATACTGCGGCGTTTCGCCACTCGTCCATCGTGTACAAATTACTTACATGTTCACATTGTACAGGGTCTAGTCTTTAAAATGAGCATGCGTCTAAAAACCCGGCCATTTGAAAAGACCCCGGATACCACTGTCTCCGCGGCCCGCCCCACGATCCGGAGAGGCTACCTCTTGACTGCTCATCATCCCCCATGTAAAAGGATGAGTGTTAAAAAAACCGATTCACGGAGGATTACGGGTGGGAACCAACAATTTCGATCAATTTTCCGGAACCGCCAAGTATATTGTCTCGCAGTCGCTTCGGGACGTGGTGAATGTATCTATCGCTCTTGCCCGGCCACTCCTCGTGAAAGGCGAGCCCGGCACCGGCAAGACACTCTTGGCGCACAGTATCGCCGAAGGGCTGGGCAAGAAATTACTAATCTGGAATATAAAATCCACGACCAAAGCCAAGGACGGCCTGTATATTTACGACACGGTACGCCGCCTGAACGACAGCCGTTTCGGCACCGGCGACGTGTCGAATATCGAAAACTACATTGATCTGGGGGTCCTCGGCAAAGCCTTTACAACCGAAGAGCGCCAGGTGTTGCTCATCGACGAAATCGACAAGGCCGATATTGAATTTCCCAACGATCTGCTCAATGAGCTGGATGAAATGTCCTTTTACATTACGGAAATCGACAAGACCATCAAAGCCAAGCACCGGCCTATTGTCATCATCACCAGCAACGCCGAAAAAGAACTGCCGGACGCATTTCTGCGCCGGTGCGTGTTCCACTATATCGAATTTCCCGACGAGCAGCTCATGACCGAAATAGTCATGGTTCACTTTCCTCATATCAAAGACAAATTATTGAAAGAGGTCCTTAAGTCATTCTACTGGCTGCGCAGTTTTGACGAGTTCAGGAAAAAACCCTCGACCAGCGAACTCCTCGACTGGGTGCAGGCCCTGATGGCCGGCGGAATCGATCCATCCGAGGTTTCCAAGGAGCTTCCTTTCCTCGGCGCTCTTTTGAAAAAGGAAGTGGATGTGAACTATCTCAACAACAACCGGGCGCGCCGCGTGGGGCAACCCGCCAGACGGTTTGTTTAACATTTTAACGCGTCGCGAACAGGTCATCCATGTTTGTCGATTTTTTCTACCAGCTTAGAAGATTCAAAGTGCCCGTGTCCATTACCGAATGGATGACGCTTATGAAGGCGCTCAACGCCGGGTACGCCTTTTCCAGTATATCGGCCTTTTACTATTTGTCCCGTTCCATTCTGGTGAAGAGCGAAACCTACTATGACCAGTTCGACCAGGCCTTCTACCAATACTTCGGCGGACTGGAAACACCCGAGGAAATTCGCGATCAGGTGCTGGATTGGCTCAACAACCCCATCAACGAGCTGCGGTTGAGTGACGAGGAGATGAAGCATCTTGAGCGCCTCAGCCTGGAGGAGCTTCGTAAAAAGCTGGAAGAACGGCTGAAAGAACAGACCGAACGGCACGACGGCGGCGGCAAGTGGATCGGCACCGGCGGCACCTCGCCCTTCGGGCATGGCGGGTCGCATCCTTCAGGCATCCGCATCGGCGGTACCAGGGGAGGCGGCATGGCTGTGCAGGTGGCCGCCGAACGGCGGTTCCGCAACTATCGCTCCGATGTAACGCTGGATGTGCGCCAGATCAAAGTCGCCCTGAAAAAGCTGCGCCGGTTTTCACGCGTAGGGCCTGAAGATGAGTTGGACATCGAGGCCACCGTGGATAAAACCTGTAAGGAGGGCGGTGAAATCGAGCTTGTCTGGACCAGGGAGCGCAAGAACATGGTCAAGGCGCTTCTGGTCATGGATTCGGGCGGCTCAATGGACCCCTACGCGCGATTATGCAGCCGACTCTTCTCGGCCGCGCATTCCAGCAGTCATTTCAAGGACTTCCAGCACTATTACTTCCATAATTGCGTGTACCAGGACCTCTACAAGGACATTGCCACCATGGACGATGTCAAGACAGCCTCTATCCTGAAAAATCTCGATTCCGATTACAAGCTGGTCCTGGTGGGGGACGCCTTCATGAGCCCCAGTGAACTGGTTCATCGCGGCGGAGCGATCGACTACTATTACTATAACGAGATACCCGGTATTGAATGGCTCAAACGGCTGGCGGATCATTTTCACCACGCCGTATGGCTCAACCCCATGCCCACCAGCGCATGGCATCATCCCACGATCAGCGCCATCGGCCGGATATTCCCCATGTTCCCCCTTACGCTTGACGGCCTGGAAAGAGCCGTGCAAAGCCTGGTCGCCAGACGGTAAAGACCGGAACGCGCCCTCCCCGCTTTCTTCAGAACACGCGCGGTCATCCCTTTTCATTGTTTGCGGCGACGCTTCCGGCGGTTGCTGGTGGACGAAACTCATACGCTTATGTTACTAGATCATGTATCATTAAAATTCCGTTCGGACGGGGCTTGATTCATGAAGCATGTAATTCTGGGAACCGCAGGGCACATCGATCATGGAAAAACGTCTCTCATCAGGGCGCTCACCGGTATCGACACGGACCGCCTCAAGGAAGAGAAGGAGCGCGGCATCACCATTGAACTTGGTTTCGCGAGTTTAACGCTGCCTTCCGGCCAGATTGTGGGAATCATCGATGTTCCCGGACACGAACGGTTTGTTAAAAACATGGTGGCGGGCGCCGCTACCGTAGACCTGGTCGCCCTGGTTATCGCCGCGGATGAAGGGGTTATGCCCCAAACGCGCGAGCACCTGGAAATATGCCAGCTTTTGCGGGTAAAAAAGGGGCTGGTGGCGTTGACCAAAACCGACATGGTCGATGAGGAATGGCTCGAACTGGTTCAGGAGGACGTTAACGATTTTATCCAGGGCACCTTTCTGGAAAGCGCGCCCATCGTGCCTGTATCGTCGGCGACCGGAGAGGGGCTCGATGATTTCATCAACGCCTTGGAGCCTTTGTGCCGCGAGGTGGAGGAGAAAAGCAGCGCCGGCATTTACCGTCTCCCGGTCGACCGTGTGTTCGTCATGAAAGGCTTCGGCGCGGTGGTGACCGGAACGTCCATATCCGGTTCCATTCATGTGGGAGATACCATAACTGTTTTTCCGCAGGGTTTTTCCGCGCGCATTCGCGGGCTCCAGGTTCACGGCAACAGCGTGGAAAAGGCCGAAGCCGGGCTGCGCACCGCCGTAAACCTGCAGGGGCTGGAAAAAGAGCAGATACAGCGGGGAAACGTCATCGCCTCGGAAAACAGCCTGAAGCCCTCTTATATGGTGGACGCCAGCTTCGATCTGCTTTCCAGCGCCAAACCGCTTAAATCGCGCGCCCGAATACGCTTTCACAGCGGCACTCAGGAAATTCTGGGCTACATAATCTTGCTGGACCGGGAAGAACTGCGGCCCGGAGAGCGGGCCTTCGTACAGATACGGCTTGAAGAGCAGGTGGCGCTTTTGCCTCGCGATCACTACGTAATACGCAGTTATTCTCCGGTGAGAACAATCGGGGGCGGTGAAATCCTTGCTGCGGCGCCTCCCAAGCATCGAAGCAATCGTCCCGATGTTTTGCGCCGTTTGGAAATCCTGGAATCCGGCTCCGACGAGGAACGGGTCTCCGCCATGGTCGAAGCGATGGGGGTGAAGGGGATCAGCAAACAAGAGCTGTCCAAAGTAGTGGACCTGACGGCAAAACGCCTGGACACGATACTCCAGCAACTCCAGTCCCGCCGGGAAGTCATCTGTTTTGATAAGGAAAGCGCCCTGTTTGCGCATCGTTCCGTATTTGACGAATTGAATGACAAGTCCAAGGCGGCGCTCCAGAGCTATCACGACCTGTATCCTCTGCGCCAGGGGATGAAAAAGGACGAACTGAAGTCAAAGATCGCCTATGATCTGGACAGCAAGCTTTTCAACGCCTTGCTCAAGGACCTGCAAGCTTCCGATGTCATCAGGCTGGAAGGCGATTTAACGCGGCTCTCCAGCCACAACATCCTCTTGCGGGAAGAGGAAGAACAGACACGGAAGAAACTGGAAAAGGTCTATGTTCAGGCCGGCCTCGAACCACCGTACTTCAGGGACCTGTCTCAGGATATTCCGGCCAAGCAGGCCAAGGAAGTGCTCGCTTTGCTGGTGACCGAAGGGATCCTGGTCAAGGTCAAGGAGGATCTCTACTTTCACGCGGGCGCCATTGATGACCTCAAGAAAAAACTCGTGGCCTTTCTCAAAGACCACGGCGAGATAGCGACGCCCGATTTCAAACAGATGACCGGAGTATCCCGAAAATACATGATTCCGCTGTTCGAATATTTTGATACGCAGCAAGTCACCATGAGAATAGGCGATAAACGGGTGTTGCGCACCCGCGCCTGATCGGACCGGTGTCAGCGCGGAAAATAGCAGTCCCGAATCGCCACCGCCACCGCCAGAACCAAAAGGCCCATGCCCAGCCAGAGCGCCGCTCTGCTCCGAATCCCGGAGCCTTCGCCCATCCCCATTATTTTTGGTCGACGGAGACCGCCCAACCGGCTTCGCGCTTGGTAGAAGGCGTTATCCGAGCGCGTGTTTTCAAGGGGAAGAAACTCCACATCGGGCGTTTCCCTCGCCTCTTCATAGGCTTTCCGCGAAAGCCAGATATCCCCCTCCCGGCCGATTTCCGGTAAGCCCGCATAGCTCGCGTTCAGATAATCCCGACGTCGAGCGTCCTCCGGATGGTCCTCAAGTTCGATGATGAAGCGGTACGGAGCCGGAGCCGAGCCTCCCTCCTGAACGCCCCGGCGAAGTTCCAACGCGCAGTCCAACGCTTCAGCCGTGGTCTCAAACATGGCCGCGACGGCGTGTTCGCCTCGATCGATCACACGTCCGCCGCAGTCTTTCATAACCAATACAAGATTATGGTAAAAGACGTCGATCTCGCGGCGCTCCGGCGACGCCTGGTGTAGGTTTTCGGCCGCGCCCGATTCCAAACAAGCCAGTAAAACCGCGCGGCTGCGTTTACCCGCCATGAGTGGAAACTCTCCCTGAAAACGCTGTGTTTGCGTTCAAAATTCAACGCGGCTCCGGCGTCCGGTCCTGCCCGGCCGCCTCGCGTGAATAACGCTCCGTGTCCATTCCTTATATACCGTTCGTACACGGGAATACAGCAAACAATCCGCTACTCGACGGCGGCGTTTTGCTTCATGAGAGGTAAGAGCAGGCTTCAACGTTCATTCGGCGCGGGACCGGGAAGGAAGCGCGATGTTTTTAGGCGGGCTAGAGCGCCGCGCGCAGTTCGTTCCCATTCTTTTCCCGCCGGAAAAATTCCCGCGCCACACGCAGCGTCTGCAAAAGCGGCTCTTCCCGGTGCAGTTCCAGGACCCACCAGTCGCACAAGGGAAGAGAGCGGAGAAGGGAAAGGCGGCTTTCCATATCAGACAACGAAGCCGGCGCCAGATGACCCTCACTATTCTCCACATTATAGACGTGAGCGTTTAAAAAACGATCGGGCTGCGGCCCGACGAAATCTTCCAGATCATAATGCTGGGATGTCACGTACGGGCTTACCTTGGCGTGTCCGATGTCCAAAGTAGCGTAGGCGCCTGACTTACGGATAAGTTTTTCAAAAAGATGTGGACGGCTGGTCCATCCCCAGGCCAAATTCTCCAGGCAGATTCTCACGCCAAGGTTGTTCGCGAACTGGACAAGCTGTGACAGCCTGGCCACCGTGTCTTCCCAGGATAAGTCGTGCGTGCGGCTGCGCCCCAGCCCCACATGAATCGTAAAAAAACGCCCGCCCAATTTTGCGACCGTACGGCACAGGTCCTTGAAGGTGCGCAAGGCGTTTTTCGACCGCTCCCTGTCCGTATCGCCCAAATCCATATTATGAATAGCGCAATGATACCGGACTTCCAGCGGATCGAGGTTGTCGATTATTTCCATCAGGCGGGATTCTTCAGCCGGCCGGTTCGGCGCGTTGGCCGCAGTGAAACTCCAATCGATCCCGTCAAGACCATGGGTAAGCGCAAACTCTTTGAGCGCTACGGGATCTTGTATAAAATTGCAGCACGCCAGTTTAGGTATTTTCATCGCTTTCTTGTCCAGCATAAGGAGATACGTCGGCGGATCGGGGCTCGTCGCTAAAAGCGGTTTTAGACACGACAGTTCCGCCGACCGTCAACACGCTAAAGAGTATCCCAGCCATCATAAGAATTAAAATAGAATTTAGCGATTATTTCAGAAGAATACTATTGAAAATATCGATCAAAATGATCGGGCGGGAACAGCGCGCGGAGTAGAACGTAGCGTCCGGGCTAAAATACACCGAAGAATCGTGACTTCTTTTTGCCGTTGGCGTTATTGCTCACCAGTTGAGGTCTGATCAAGTCACAATGCACCCGTATCATCGCCACGGGGGCAAAACTGCTCAGAAACAAAAGCAGAACGCCGGCATCCATTTTTTTGAGATATATTCTACCATTTTCGAAGACAAACTCCATTTCATCGACCAGAGCGCTTTGATCCAGGAACTCGGTCAACGAAGATTCGTTCATCTTTTGCGCTTTATGATGCAGTAAATTTTTGTACAGAATTTCCCCGCTTTTCGAGAAAAAAATTATACCGTTTATACCTTCTATCGCGCTTAATTCTGCAAAGATATCTTCCATATAATATCAACTTGTGAGATGAGCCCAATAATTGTTTTCTTCCAAGCCCGCAAAAAATTTACCGCGGCGTCCTCCGAGGTTTTCAAACTCCACTATGTTTCTATGAATTCATAATGGTTCTCAAACGGCTTTGAAATTCGTCGGCAAGGCCGTATTCCGCGCCAATCTCTGTTAAACATTCTTTTATCGCATCGAGGAGCCTCTGCGTATCTACTGAAGATTCCACGGAGAGCTCCTTCCCGTCATACACGACTTCCTCTTCAAAGGGGTCAAGAAAACTATATTTTTCCGCTTTCTGCAAAAATTTCCGTTTCAAAATTATGTCGAACTTTTCTCTGTTCCCCGCAGCTTTGGTAAAGATTTCATTACTTTCCGCCAGGATATGTCTGACCGTGGTCAGAACCGAGGCCGAAGACGCCTTTGGGGCCACCGTTATGGTCGCCGGGCTGGCTTTCTCCCCATTGGCGGCCCCGTTTAAGGGAAGCGCCTTGATATTGAGTACGCCTTTGGTGGCTTCCAGCTCCCGAACCAGGCGGGAGACAACTCTGTCCACATCGGTATATTCCGGTTCGTCCGCGGAATCCGAGCTGCCGACGATTACGCCCGACTTAAAAAACATATATTTCTTGTCCGAACCCGCGTCCAATACTATTTCCAGAAAGCCGGTTATCTTGTCGGCCAATAGTTTCCTCAGCAGTTTGTTTATGTCGACAAACTCGGTGCTTATATTCGAATGCAGCGTCTTTGCGTCCGGAATGCTACAGCAGAATTTCATAATTTCTTCTGACAGCTCGTAAATATCTATCAGGAAATTCGAACTCGCCGTTTTATCCACTATTGCCCGCAACGCATCTTCGTCCAATAGCTGGACGCCGTTTTCTTCAAAAATGACGCGCTGAATGAGCTCGTTGCTTAAAAAAACCGCCGCTTCAACTTCGTGACTTTTAAAATGAAGGCACCCAGAAAACATACTGGCCTTATAGAATTCCAACAATTTATCCAAATTCACGTAGTAGCTGTTCAAGCCTTTCAGAACCGCGTTGTCCTTCGGCACGTACATCCGATATTATCCTCCAAAGCTTAAGGCCAATTCAATCATAGCGTCTTTTGAACTGCTTTTGTCTACCGATATGGCGATGGTGTCTTTTCCCGGCACGATGACCAGATCGTGCCGCATATGCGCCCCCGAGATATAGCACGTCTGAAGGGCGCCATAATCGAAAACCTTTGCCGCTTCCCGGGCAAAATTGATAGTCTTGTTCCATGTGGGATCGACGCCTACGTCCACGACCCCCTTCTTGCCCTGCAAAAAGCCGCATAATCTGTCGTAGTGATCCAGCGGCGCCTCCACATCATCCTCAAATTCTTCAATGAGAAATTCGGCGCCTTTATCGATCTCTTTGCCTGCCGCGGGTCCATTCGCTTTTTGCTCATCACGCAGCTTCTCGGCGTACAACAGGAGGGCTTCCAGGGACTCGAAGATACGTTTTACTTCAACCGGACAATAATTATGAATCTGTATGTCCACCTCATCCCAGAGAAGAATTTCCAAGGCGGCGTCATGTCCGGTTTTGGCGCCTACCCTGGCCTCAATGAGCGCGCCGTCCGAGAAATACATGCTGCCGCTTCTTTTCGATTCGGTGGATTGCGCTTTAATCGTGCAGCTGCGTTGTTCCATCTGTATTATTTGCAGGACGGCGGAGGGAGAGATGGAAAATAGTTTTCCTCCCTCGGAACCAGGGTTGACAAACGCGACAACGCGCTCGATGATCTGATCGGTGTCCGCGGCCTTATGGACAAAGGACGACGCTCCCATGGCAAAGGCTTTTTCCCTGTACAGGTCGTCGTCTCCATCCCCGACAGCCACCCACGGCTTCGCTGAATGATCCACCATGAGCGAGGCGAGGGATCGCTCATCTTCCGGATAATCCGGATTGACCTCGGCTATGAGCGCCGATACTTTATAAGCGCCCAACGCCCTGCGAACTTCGGAAATATCATTGAGCGCCAGGACGGTAAAGTCGGCCATCCTCTCGCCCAGGATATTTTTCAAATACAGCAAATAACGCCGATCAGCCGAGTATATGAGTATAGTTTCAGATGTTCCCATGAGTGACTTCGACCGTGTTTTCCGCTCTGTCCCGCAGTAAGGTTATGATGAATGCCGGATGACTCTTAATTCATTTTTTTTCGCCGTCTGCGCAATCTCTCTATTGACAACCTCAGGCTGTCCTGCATCCTGGAAATAGCTTCGGACAATTGGCCGATTTCATCCTTTGCCTTGCTCTTGATTTCTATTTCCAGCTCACCCAGGCTGATGCGGTCCACCACTTCGGACAGGTTGGTGATGCGATTGGTCAGATTTCGTCCATATCGGAACACCAGCGCGGCCAACAGGAGCAACAAGACTACCATGCCGGCGGTTTGGTACCATAACGCGCGGTCTCTGGATTTCTCGATTTCACTGATGAGCCGCTGGTTGGGTTGAGTAAATTCATCAATGTATGTCGTGCTTGAAATGAGATAGTTCGTATTCGGCACCGGGGTCGCGACAAGAAATTTCTCTCGCAATGATCCGTCCGCGTCCCGCCATTGGTAGTACCCTTCCGACTCTTTTCCGCCGATAGCGGCTTCCATTATCTTTTTGAATTTTCCATGATTCTCGCCGAGGGGCTTTTTGGTTATCTCCATAAGGTCGGCGCCTATGATCTTCTCATTCGGATGTACCCAGGTTTTAATGATATTGCCTTCATAACCAAGGAGCACCGTATATCCGGTCTTTCCCACTTTCTGCAGCGCGATGGCTTTGATTGCGGGATCCTTTTGAAAGAGCTCCTTTGAATCGACTACTGACGGATGGCCCTCAAAATAAATTTCCAACTGCTTGGCCACGGACCGCGCGTTTTCACCAATGGCGTTTTCGGCGAATTTGGATACAATCGCGGAACTCTCTTTGCTGATGGAATTCACTAGATCCGTTAGCTGCCATATGGATACAAAAATCGCCGCCACGAAAATGACGAGAAAGGGAACAAACAGGTACACAAACAACTGCCCTTTGAGCCCCATTCCCTTACGCTCTGTGGACAATGGTTTGGTTTTCCCGGGCTTCTCGACTTCAGGAGCGCTGAAGCTCATGGATGGCGACGCAGGAGGTTCCTGCCCCGGCGAAGCCTCGTTTTCAAAGCCGCTGGACTGAAAAAAGGATGATTCCTCCTGACCTGAGTCGCTGTCAAAAGAGGCGAACTCGGCGTATTCCTGATGAGGCGGATCAAAGCTGGGATTTTTAACGATAATGTAGTGATCGCAATTCTTACACTTAAGCTTGGCCTGCTCGCTTCTAATTTTTGTTTCATCAATTTTGTATTTCTTTGAACAACTGTCGCACGTTACTACCATCATTGCCTACACTCCTTATTTGGGAATCCTGGCTAACATCGCCTTTTGGAATTGTATCCGTTTCTCTTCGCGGGGAATTTGTCTCGCCAGATTATGAATGAGCTCAGCCCCGAGATAGGTTGGAATCTCTTCTTCGGTCAGGCCCATGTCGTCCAGCACATCTTCGATCAGAAGATCAGCCATCGGGCCGACTGACAGTTTTAAATTGTCCTGCAGTTCTTCCATGAATCCGCTATTGAGACAGGCGACTGACTTCTCAATCCGCTCAATGAGGCCGACATTTACCAGCCGGGACAGCGCTGCTTCCAGATTGGCGAGCTTCATGCCCGTCTCTTTGATGATCTGGGATAGGTTTTTGTTCTCGTCAATTACCATCAGGAGACGCATCATATCGGCGTCCATAGCAACCTGACCCATCTCGTCACTGATCACCTTCCTGAAATACAACCTTGGAAAATCGCGGGGAGTAATCGCCATGTGCATCCTCTTCCTTTGTTAACTCCTATTCAGGGTTACGGTTAACGTAAGGTTTCATTACTTAGTTTTTGAGTTGAGGCTTGAAGGCGGATTCATCGGACTTCCGCATATGTCTTAGTCGGTTTTATGCCGCAAAAACTTTAGTTGTCGGCGGAAAATTTTTAAAAATTTTTTTATTTTTTATGGGATGAATAGAGGGGATGGGGAACCCTCAAAAATGAGTTATTCATTGGAGGTGAAAATTGCATATTTTTTACTTTATTATGGAAATATAACTATATAGCGGATCATTTATCCTATATTCGTTACCCAAGACATTCTAATATATATTTTGCGACGCCCAAACCTATGCTGGAGCGAAGAGAAGAACCAAGGCGAAGGGCTTACAGAAGAGCTGTCCCGCGAAGCGGCAAGGCGCGTCGTTATCAATAGCCGCGCTATCCCGAGAAGACAGAACGCCGGCCGCCGGTCCATGTCCAACGGGCTAGAATCATGGTTTACGGCTAACAATGACACGAGCTTACGTCATCGCTCGGCTATGATTCATTCTAAAATTCACCGGCGAAATTGTTTTTAAAAATCCTTTTCGTGTGCTATCTAATGAAACTTCGGGCAAGAGCGCTGTCCTCCAACCCGTATCAAAAAGAATCATGATGGATAAATATCCCGATACGTATGACTGGCCATCTGTGAGCGTGGTCATACTCACTTACAATGGCGGCCGATTTATCGGAAATCTATTGGATTCGCTGGAGGATCAATCTTATCCGACGGATCGCTTGGAGATACTGGTAGTCGACAACGCCTCCACCGATGATACCTGCTCCATTGTCGAACAAAAAGGTCCGCGTTTCACGCTGATCCGGCTGCCAAACAATCTCGGTTTCGCGGCCGGCAACAATGCGGCGCTTTCATACGCGACTAACGATTTAGTGGCGTTCCTTAATCAAGATACGCTCTGCCATCGTGATTGGCTGAAGGGGCTTGTTACCGGAATGCTGGAACTTGAGAACGCGGGGGCGGTAACATCAAACATGCTCTTGCCGCACATACCCGAGTTTAAAAACACGAACCGCGCCCGGCCGGTTAAAACCCTGTATTACGAAGATTTGAGCCTTTTCGGTTACGCTGAATACCGGAGGAACTGTACCGATTTGTTTGTCGAAACCGGGATGATCTCCGGATGCGCTTTCATGATAGGGCGAAAGACCGTCCAACAACTCGGCTATTTGTTCGATGAAGACTTATGGATGTATGTGGAAGATACGGACTTATCCTTACGCCTGAGAAATCTCGGATTTCGTTTGTGGGCGTTAAGAGACTCTGTCGTATACCATCTGCATGAATCGAGCGGGCAATTGAATAGAACCAGAATCGGAACAGCCGCGCGCGCAATCATGAATAGAGTCTTCGTATATTACAAGAACATGAATGCGGTTGAATTTCTACTCTTTTTCCCGTTCCTGCTGATTGGCGGGCCTGCAAAAATAACGGTGTTACCAATGCCTGTCGCGCGGAAGATGCTTTACCTGATACCATTCTCCGCGCTTTCACTTGTTTGCATGTTGGCCGCCTTGCCGTTATTGTATCGATTCCGGGCTAAACGGCGGACCATCCTTGACCGCCGCTCCAAGAGCGCATGTGGAAACATCAACGTTCTCTTCCGAAGAACAAGATAGCCGGAATTTATAACAGGATAAAGCCATTTGATTAGCCCGTCCAGGAGCTGATGAGAAGCGCCGGGAATAATGGAGCTTAACTTCCAGCATTATGGTCTATAGAGAATCTAGTTCTCCACATTCATTTCGGGCTGTATCCTATCTCGCTTCATTCTAAATGAGACCAAAATGAAACATAAAGGATTTTTGAATATTAAAGCGCCTAACATCATCAATGGGGATTAATTTTGAAAGTACACTTGGTTTTTGCGCCACATACCTTTCCATTGAATCATGGAGATCTGGGAAAAGGCATCGATCCGCCTTTGGGAATTCTGTATTTGGCCTCTTATCTCAAAAAATACGGACCGTCGGACATCGAAATCAAGGCCACGGACGGCGCCCTTATTGGATATGAAAAGACTTTGGAGGCGGTCACCAGAGAAAAGGCCGATGTAATCGGTATATCCGCGGTAACCACCAACGCTTTGGGGGCTTATCGCTTAGCCAAAGACATCAAAAAGACTCTTCCGCGAACCAAAATAGTATTTGGCGGCCCTCACCCCACCGCCATGCCCGAAGAAGTTTTCAAATACGATTGCGGGGACGCCGTCGTCGTGGGCGAAGGTGAGGCGACTTTCCTGGAACTGATGGAACATTACTACACTGGGCATGACGGAACTTCCCAAATAGAACAAATAGCCGGGCTCTGCATTGAACGGGACGGCCGACCGGTTATGACGCCTTCTCGAGGATTCATCAAGGATCTCGACACTATTCCATTTCCGCGGCGAGACCTGCTGGATATGGAACAATACTCAGGTTACCCAATCACTCAGCGGCGACCGACAACCACTATTTTCATGACCCGTGGTTGCCCTTTCAATTGCACCTACTGTTCCAACAACATTTGGCGATGCGGCGCGCCGGCGTACCGGTCTCGAAGCCCTCAAAATATTATCGCGGAATTGCGGGAACTCAAGGCGGCCGGATACAAGGAATTCTTCGACAACTCCGACGAATTCAACACAGGGCTGAAGCGTACTAAAAACCTGCTTAGAGAAATTATTGAGAGCGGCCTATCCGTAAAATTAAAATGCCAACTGCGCGCGACGCCCATGGATGACGAGCTGGCCATGCTCATGAAGGAAGCCGGGGTCTGGTATGTGCATCTTGGCATTGAATCCGGAAATCCCGCGACCCTCAATGGTATCAAGAAGAAAATAACCCTCGCGGAAGTGGAAGCGTGTTGTCGTACCTTAAAAAAATACGACATCAAAATCTGGGGGTTATTCATGTACTTCAATGTATGGGAAGAAAACGGACGAGTTCTCTCCGAAGACTACCGAATGTCCATGAACACTTTCAACTACGCCAAGAAACTGTTTCACGATGGCCTGATCGATTTCTTCGGCGGCACTATCACCACTCCGATCCCGGGATCCGAATTATGGGACATCGCCGTCAGGCATAATCTCATAAAAGAAGATTTTTCAGGCGACTGGGACAGATGGTTTTATAAAAAAAATCTTAAGCTTGTATCGCGTTATCCCGGCGTCCCGGAGAGCGATATCTTCAAGCTTCACCAAAAAACAGTAAAATATACCATCCTGAGCCTTTTGAAATCGAAAGTGGTCGACCTGAAGAACTTGCGCTTCAATCTGACACGCGCCTTCTATTATTTCAGACGGGAGGTGTTAAGGTGGATGAAGAAAACCGGATGATTGAGCCCCACGCAACCATGATTCGACTATTTGCCGGAATTCCACTCAAGTGATCTGCTGGCTATGAATACATTTCTCTGTAAGATCTGCGCCAATCAGAGCGGAGCGTCCCTTCTGCGGCTTGGCGACTATAGTCTGGTGAAATGTGATCATTGCGGCGTCGTGTCCCTTGATCCCATCCCGGACGAGTCTGTTCTCAACGATTGCTATGACCGAAATTATTGGCAAGGGGAAGAAAAGAGCCAATTCTCCACATTGGCCCAGACGCTTTATAATCTCCGCATGCGGCCCGTATTGGGAGAACTAAGGAAATTTATTGCGCCAGGCGGCAGAACACTGGACGTGGGAACCGGCGATGGGGCGTGGCCGCTCTTATTAAAAAAATCGGGATTTGACGCGTGGGGCGTTGACAAGTATTCCAAGCCGTTTGACAAAGAACGCTTTATTGAGGGCGATCTTGAATCCGCGCATCTGGAGCCGGAATTTTTCGACGCCATCACTTTTTTGCATGTTCTGGAACATTTAACCGATCCGCTGAAATCTCTCCAGGAAGCTTATCGAGCGCTCAAGCCGGGCGGCATAATGGTGATCGAGGTCCCCAACATAGAATCATGGGGATTTCAGATTTTCAGAGAACGCTGGCAACCATTGGAAATACCGACCCATCTTACTTTTTTTAGCCCCTCCAGCCTTGGGGCGTTGTTAGGCGGCGTTGGTTCCATGCGTATACTCAAGGTTTCTTATTTCTCAATGAGAACCTTCTCCTCCACAATTGCGCTCTCATTGTGCCCCAACCTTCAGCCCAAACGGGTTCGCCGATCTCATGAGGGCCGTTATCCCATTACTTACGCCGCCGTATACCTGGGATTGCAGATTGCCATATCGCCTTTGATTTTCATCAGCGCCGCCGCAAACAGGGGGTGCATTTTCAGACTCTATGCTCGGAAGACGGGTTAATGACCGCGAACTCCACGCTCTGCTCGTGCTCTACATTCGTCATGTACGGAATGATAAATGGATATCTTAGCCACACTCAAATCGAGGTTTGCCACCGACGCCCTGGCCAACATGGTAAGCGTCGGGATCTTGGGAGTTTGCGGTCTCTTGTTGAATTTTACTATCGCCAGCAGGTATGGGGCGCAAACACTGGGAATTTTCAACGAAGTATACGCTATCTTCATGATCACGTCACAACTGGGCTCCATGGGAACGCACAGCTCCTGTCTCAAGCACGTGGCCCAATATTCTGACGATCTTCCGCAGCGAAATCTCATTGTTACCAGCGGCTTGGCGCTTACCGCGCTATCCGCCACCCTGTTCTCAACGTTGCTCTACCTGTCGCGCGGCGCAATGGCCGACCTCATGAAAAGTCCTGACTTGTCCGTCGCTATCATGCTCGTCATTCCCGGGTTGTGGTGTTTCATCATCAACAAGCTGCTTTTAAACATTCTGAACGGACTGCGGCAAATGAAAGCCTTCGCTTTCTTTTCTTCATTCCGCTACATTGCTTTGATAGCGGCTCTGTTCGTGGCGGTCTTGATCGAAATACCCAGCGCGTACCTAACCGCCATCATTTCGGTCGCTGAAATCGCCCTTCTGCTGGGTCTTGCGCTTTTTGGGCTGCGCATTCTTTCTTTGAGCCTTAAAAAGGGTTTTGGGGAATGGATTAAACAGCATCTCGCCTTTGGACTTAAGAGTCTTTTAGGCGGTCTGCTCGTTGAGGCCAACATGAGGGTTGATGTCCTCATGCTCGGTTATTTTGTGTCGGAATATTGGGTTGGAATTTACAGTTTCGCCTCGATGCTGATCGAGGGCCTAAATCAGGTTCCATACGTTTTCAGAAGAAACATGGACCCCATTTTGACCAGGCTCATAATAGGCGGCCAACTCGAAGAAGTGAAACGGGCGGTGAGAATCGGAAAGCGATGGACCCGCCTGGGGATGTTACTGGTAGGCGTGGTGTCCACGGCCGCCTTTCCCCTGATCGTGAACAAAGTTGTTGGAAACCCCGCCTTCAACGAAGGATGGCTGGCTTTTATGATTCTTATGACCGGATCGATCGTCATGGCCGGATACATACCTTTCAGCGGCATTTTAATTCAGGGAGGCTATCCGGGACTCCAAAGCTTATTTATTCTTTCTTTTTGCCTGGTCAATGTAATATTCAACGCGCTGCTGATTCCCTGGCTGGGCATTAACGGAGCCGCAATCGCCACTGCCATATCATTTATGAGCATCTACTTTTCACTCAAAATATTTACCCGGCGGGCTTTTAAGATCTGGATTTAGGCTGCGCGATTCAAGGCGACAGCTATTATTACCCGCATCCCGGGGAGTCCTCACAATTTCTGGACTTCCGGGAGTAATTTGTATAGATTTTACCCGACGTGAGCGGGCTCGGCGTTTATTCGCGCTTTTATGGGCATGATCGGAACTCGCTCGCAGTAACTTTTCAAAGAAGCTGAATGTGTCGGCTTCAGACAAAACCGGACTGATTCAACCCACTCAACTAGGTATATCATGGTGGAATTCTCGTCGTTCAGATTGATCGGCATTCTTGCGGGGTGTTCCGCGCTGGGGATTGCGTTTTATCGCCTGCGGTCCCACGCTCCAAAACGTGGGGATGTGTTCTTACTCACCCTGTTAGGAGTAATCTTGATCTTATTGGGTCTTGCGCCTGATTTGGCCAATTTGCCCAGCAGGATGCTCGCGCTCAATCAGTTACCGGGCGGGCGGCTTATAACCCTCTTATTGATTTCCAGTTTTCTGCTCTGGATTCTTTTATTCATTGAGCGCGGCAGACGATACGAACTCCGGCGGCGGCTCGAGGCTTTTTTCCATCAGGTGAGCGCGGATCATTTTTTCCGTGAAGACCGCGCCATAGCCAACGACACCATTTTAATCCTCATGCCGGCTCTCAACGAAGCCGAAAATCTTGAATATGTTCTTTCGCGGATGCCCTCGACGGTCTCCGGAAAGCCGCTGAAAGTGCTGGTAATTGACGACGGAAGCTCCGATCAAACCAGAGGCGTGGCCATACAGAACGGCGCATGGGTGGTAAGCCATCCCACGAATTTTGGCGGCGGCGCGGCTTTGAGAACAGGATATGACATTGCCAAGAGACTCCATGTGGCCATTGTGGTTACCATGGACGCCGATGGTCAACACGATTCAGACGAAATTTCCACCCTGGTGAATCCCATCCTAAGCGATGAAGCCGATATGGTGATAGGCTCGCGCGTGCTTGGCACAAGCGATAAATACTCGATAGTTCGGTCATGGGGAGTCCATACCTTCAATTTCATAATTAACGCGCTCATGGGCACGCAGATTACTGACTGCGCCAGTGGTTTCCGCGCCATGCGTTTGTCCTCGATGCAGCAAATCTCATTGACTCGGGATCAGTATCATACCGCCGAACTCATCATCGAAGCCGCGAAAAAGAAGGTCCGTATTGTGGATCGTCCAATCAGTATTTCCCGTCGTTTCGCAGGCCGGAGTAAGAAAGGCGGTAATATATGGTATGCTTTGAAATTTCTCCGAACCGTTCTGTTGACATGGTGGCGTTAGTAGTGAACGCGCCTTGATTATGCGGCCGGCCGCCATGGCGCGCCTGAGGACCGCGTTTTATTCACCCACCACATTTTCCACGCAAAGTTCTTGCGATTTTAACAACTTTGCCGTTCATCGTATCGAGACGTTCCGCACCGCCCACACGTAGGTTTGAGGCGGGTTGCTCGTATTGCTGAACTCCAGAACATTCGGTCCGTTCTCATGGATCAGATTCTGAGGTAGGGTTATGGCGCGCGTTTCACCCCACTGGCTGTCTTCAGTGGTGGGGACAAAGCCTATGTGTCGTCCATTTAAAACAATTTCCACCTCAATCTCCGAGTCGACATCATAGGCCTGGTATTGGACAACCATGTCGCCGGGCTTTCCCTCGAATCTGTATTGCGCATGGTCCATATTGCCGCTCACGGCGCCTGGAATGAAGCCATGAGTCTCCAAGGCGGGAAGCTCCAGGTATTGTTCGTGGGGAAGCGGAACCTCGAAAAGCGAGTCTATGAACCGGGCCCGATCCAGGTTGGTGGCCGCTAAAAATCTATCGACAGTTATATCGAATTGCTCGGGGTCATTTTCTTTCAGGTGTAGTAAACGCGCGCGCAGGGGGTTGTTAACGACCGGCATCCTGTCCCCCCATTGAGCCGCCCCGATGAAGCGGTAAATTTGAGCGCTATTGCTCTTGTTGTCTCTGAAATTAGGGCCGACAGGCTCGAATCCGGAATGGTCCTTGAGAACCTCAGAAAACGACCCACCCCAGTTTGTGGCTATAACGTATTTAATATTGTTTCGAACTATGACGTCCATCAGTAATTCATTATAAAGAAGCACCGGGACGTTTCCGAATATCACATTGTAATAAATAATTTCCCCTTTCTCTGTTCGAGACTCGTCAACAAGACTGTTCCACAACTTGTGTGTCGGGGAACCGATGGGGAAGACATTGCCTTCCCTGGCGTATCTCTCGTCCTTATAGACAATTAAGGGAAGATTATAAAACCTGTAGCGGCCTCCGGAGGTTATAAACGCGGAACGAGCGACGCTAAAGCGGTCTATCATGATTCCGTCGCCAACGCTGAGATTGGGTTCCAGGTATACCAGGGCCTTATCGACCGCCTTTTCATCAATCGCCCCGATTAGAGCCCTCTTGAAATTGCCGCTTGTTGCGATCTCCCATGCAAGCGATCTATTTTGCCCCAGAAAGGTGAGCAATCCTTTATCGTTAAAGAGCCACTTCCCTAATGTAAATGGACCTATTCCGCATATTTGCACTATCAGCAAAATTGAAACGAGTATCCCCAAGGTTGAAAACGCCATGTTTCGGTAGAAAACCTTCGTTTGCCGAGCCGCGAATCGAAGCGCCGCGGAAAACATGTACCCAAGCGCCAGAAAACTCAAATAAATCCACAACAACGACTGTCCCAACCGCATATCCCGTATGCCGAATAGGACAATAAGAGGTGTGAACAAAAAGAAAGCCAACGACAAGGCAACGCCTGTTTGGGCCCCGCGAATCGCCCGCCAGAATGTATAGCCCCAAGCAATGATGAAAAGAGGCGTAAGGGCGGAAAAGTACATGACCCGTTTTAGTATGAGAAGTAAGCCCTCACTCCACGTTAGGATCATGTCGACTACAGGAGGAAAGCCTTTCCCGTCCCAGCCGGCCAGGACTTCCGATATAAGACCGCCTCCCCGGGTTACACCCTCCGCAGGTCTTTTTGAAATGACCATCCAGATCAAAGCGGAGAACAACATGAAGGCCGAAATAGTCGCGGCCCGCGAAAAATCGCGGCGGTTTCTGAATTTTTTGACAATCAATACGTAAAATATAGGAAAAGGTAGATAGATGACCGCAATTTCTTTGAGGAAAAAAGCCGCGGCAAAGCAGAGTCCGGCTATTATGGCGTACAGCCATGAACGTCTTTCAAAAGCGGCCAAGGTAAAGGTAATGGCGGTCAGAATGAACAACGGCCAAGACGCGTCAAGATGCCTGTACGACCAGAAAGCGACAAAGTAGGAGCTTAGAGTGAGAAGCGACGCCACAAAGGCGGCCGTTCGGCCATAGAGAAACCGACCTACAAAAAAAATCACCACCGGGGCCGCGACGCAGAAGAAACGAACCACCCAGAAAGCGCTCCAAAATGAGACACCAAATATCCAATAACTCAGGGCGATCAACCCGGTAAATCCGGGTGGTCTGATAGTTGTATAGTAGTTGGGCTCCCATGAAATTCCCACCGGGCCGTTTCCATTATAAATATTGAGGGCCACCGCAATGTAATCACACAAATCTACCGCAGGACTCAGATAGAATGTATAGAACAGGAGAAACCCTAACGCCACCAGGGTAACACTGATCAGATAATCGATCTTTTTCAGGCCGAACACGTATGCTGTAGGCTCAATCTCTTTGATGGCTGTAACCTCCCCTGCGCATCAATAATGAAGAATCAATGTCTCACTCGTGTCCTATCGCGAATAAGGTTATAGGTGAATATCGACGGGTTTCGCCGCTGAGCCGGGAAACCGTAAAACGCGTCCTCGCAATTATTAACGGCAATACCTGATATAACCGTCTGCTTGTTGAGATGGATGGTGAATATCTCCATCGTTCGGGAAATGATACATTTGAAACATTCTTGGCGGTTTTTTTACCTGCGCCAACCCCGTCCTCAAGGGTTCGCTCTATATCTACCCTCGATTGTCCCACTTGGTAGCGCGCCAGGATGGCGCATTGGAGCGCCGTCTCCGTCAAGACGGTCGAACATATACGCACGGCTCGTCAGTGTTTGTTGAAAAATTACATCTCTTATGCCGCACACCAGGGTGACGCTCCAAATACTTTTAAAAAGAAGGAATACACGGCTGGCCTCTCAGGGCCTGCTGGAAGCCGCTTCTAGGCTTTCCGCTTTAAACAGAAAATGAAACCTATCAGAACTATGATGATAGTCCAACATCGCCACATGAGGAATATCGCCGCTCCACCTCTAACGGGAGCGCCGTACTCATTGCGGCAGAGCGCCAGCAATCCATCGAAGGCGGTTTCTCCGACCCCAAGTCCGCCTCCCGGCAGGGGCAAGGTATTGGCCAGAAAAGCCAGCGGCGCGGCAAAAAAGATTTGAGTAAAGCTTGCCTCATTCCCCGGGTTCAAAGGACGGGAGATGAGGTAGAGAGCGCATAGATTTACGAAATGCAAAAAAAGAGCAAGCGTCAGGCATAACGCAATGATTTTGAGGTTATCCCGATAAACCAATATAGGCTGAATTACCGAATCAAAATGGTGGCTGAAAGGGATGTGCTTTTTTAGAAATGGTCTCAGCGCTCCCCCTCTTTTCAAACTCGGCGCAACAATCAAAAAAAATAGCGCGCAAAGATTGCCGGCGGCAAAGACGATAAACATTTCGCCCAAAAGCCCCGATTTAAGCGAATAGATGCTATCGAACGCTGAAATATCCCCATGGAACACCGAGGCTCCCAACCACGCGCAGGCCGCCATTATGATTATCCAAACCAATAAACCTGAAAGTCGCCCGTTTCGCACGGAGATAATAGTTACCACGGTTGTTATGAAGGCTCCGTAAGAGACACCAAAAAAAAAGGGCGCAAAGATATGCGCTGTTTGCGCTCCCAATACAAAGTGTAAGTTTAATAGAAAGGCCGAGGCGGCGATAAGGAAGAAACCGAGCAAACCAATGGCGCGGTCTACAACGATAGTCGATAGCGAGCCTCCGGGATTGGATGTCGCTTTGGCGATGTAGGCCAATTTAACAGCTTCACCACCCATTCCCCCAATAACAATAAAATTAAAAAAGGTGCTAATAAATCCTATCTTTATTATTTGAGAGAGCTTCATCTTTAAGCCCGCGGCTCCGAGCATAAACCAAAGGCGCACATAGTTTGTAAGCAGCGCGATTAGTATGAGGAAAGCTCCGAAAAAAACATAATAGAACTTATGTCCGGCAGGCCATATATTTTCCCATGTGAGTTTACCCGAAAGAATCAGGTAGGTTATTGCGGTGATAACAATAGAAAATTTAAAAGTTGTTTTTACCCAGAATTTCAGTGAATTGGACATGGGAGCAATCTAAGCGGTTCTTTCAATTAATAGCGGCGCATAGAAATATCACGTTGACCATTACCGATCCAAGAAGCTCATTAAGAATAATCAGTGAATGAAATTAAGTTTAACATCAGAGGTCAGCTTTTTTCAGCAAATACAACAAGGTTTGGATTCTGAGCAAGCGGTCTAGCTTCAACGCTTTTGCGACGCGCATACCCCACGCAACCGCCAGTGATCTCGTGTAAAGTCTGAAATAACGGATCGACAACTCAGTAATGAGTGGATTCTTGCTTTTTTGTAATATTTCGAAGTTGAATCGCTTGAAGGTGGCTTCAAGATTGCTTTCGGAAAAGAATGAAATGTGATCATGCGACCACGGCTCCATCTTAAATAAACGGCGCAATCTATAGAACGCCGGGAAAAGGGTGGAGTCGGGAACAGATATAATCATACAGCCGCCCGGCGCCAGCAGTTCATTGCAGAAGGCGAGAACATTGAAAGGGTTGGAAATGTGCTCCAGAACACTCACCATTACAATGCAGTCAAAATAGCCGGTCTTTTTCGAGAATATGGGTGATGTGCGCAAGTCCTCCGCGCGCATGCAGAAAATCTTCGCCGGGTCAAGAGCCAGTCTTTCCGCAGTCCGCTTGTAACTTAACGGCACAGGTTCGATTCCCCAATATTCACTTACTCTGGTTAACAAGACTTCTGTGAGAGGCCCTTCCCCAAAACCGATTTCCAGAGTTTTTCCGGAACGCGCGAAATCCCTTATTATATTACCGATTCGGTCGTTTTCCACATGGCGCCACTGATCATAGGCGGCCTGGGCCGCCTTGTTTCCCCTTAACTCCACTTCTCGCGGGTTACCGGCGTCGTCCGTCGCGTTTGGCACAAATGAGCGGTGCGGATGAACAAAAAAAAGGCCACATTTATTGCAGATATACAGTAACTGGTCGTATGCTTCATAAACGGCGTAGTAGGAAGTGTCACGGCTCTGGCATAATGGACATTCAATTTCCTGGCTGGATTCCGCTAACTGATTTTTTTGCGTAAGGGGCATAGCGTTTTTCCGATCAGAGTCTCTCGGGGCTCGGCGTAGCGCTCATTGATTCCTCCAGAGCGTTTCCGCCAATGACAATACTTGCCTACGGAAATTTCCCGGTCATGAACGCGCTGACCGGAGTTCGACAATGCGCGCGCCAATAGCGCGCAAAATCGACAACCGTGTCTCCTTCCAATTCCATGATCCGCCGATCATTCTTTGTCCCTGGCTGGTTTCAGCTTCCTCGAACGCGCCGGGAACCGATTCGGAAAGTTGATCTTGCCGACGGTGAAAATCCCGTTGGACGGAGGTTGTATTCGTCACAAAGATTAGGGACTGGGACTTTGCCCGTCAATTGGCGTTTCAGAATGTCGCCCTTCTCCTCCGGCGCGCAGCCTTCCTTTTTCATCGTCGCTTCTCTGTCGGAGTAGCTTACCTCAAACAGAGGGAAACCTCCAACTGACAATAGGCAAATACATTCCAGAATTGCGACAAAATCCTTGAGCGGCAAATTTAGAGCTAGCTTATAACATTCTCCCGATAGTGTGTCCACGCATACCCGAAGAGGTTGACGCAAAAAAAGATCTCATGCTAAGTTCGATCATTAAAAATTCATGGCTTAATTATGATAATTACAGAAGCATAAAAGCAGTGATGTGTGGAATTTATTGCTCACTGAATAAGACTTTCAAGCCGCTTCTCTAGAAAATACCCATTAAATTAAGGTCTTATATATCATGAATGATAAAATTTTGCTCGTGCGTTATCCTCATGTCGGGGTCCAGGAAGTATTTGAAAGTGACGAGGTGGCAAGCAAGTTCGGAATCTACCCGCCTCTCGGATTAGCTCTGCTTGCCGGCGTTCTACGGGAACACGGGTATGAGGTGAAGATACTCGATGGGTGGAGTCAGAAATTATCCAAGTCTCAATTCCGTGAAGAGCTGCGAGCTTTCTCTCCCGGCTTAGTCGGATTGACCTTATGGACGCAGTATCTGGATGAAATAGAAGGGGCTCGTCTGGTTCGGGAGACACTGCCCGATACCCCGATTATCGTCGGCGGCCCGCATGTTTGCCTTTATCCTGAAGAAACAATTTCTCGTTTTAATTTTGTGGATTACGCGGTGCAAGGAGAAGGTGAAGAGACGATCATTGACCTGATAGAACATCTTAAAAACGGAAATCCGCTCACCGAAGTCAATGGTCTGGCGTTTCGGCAGAACGGCCGCATTATCCTGAATTCCCCGCGCCCCCCCATACGCGACCTGGATGAAATCCCATTTCCCGCCTTTGATATGCTGCCCTTGGACAGATATCATTCCGCCTGGGGGCGTAATCGCACTTCCATTCATCTGCTTAGTAGCCGCGGATGCCCATTTTCCTGCGCATATTGCTCAAAACCGCAATGGGGACGGGGAGTCCGATTCCATTCGGCGGATTATATCGTTTCACTTATGAGCCGGCTCTATAGGGAACGGGGCGTCCAGGAGATTCATTTTTACGACGACACCTTTACCGTAAATAAAAAACGGGTAATGGATATATGCAGACTGCTCTTAGCGGAAAAATTGAAAAACTTACGGTGGACCATCAGGACAAGGGCTGATTCCGTTGATAGAGAAATATTATTTGCCATCAAGGAAGCGGGATGTTTTCGGGTCGGATACGGGGTTGAGTCCGGTGATCGTGAAATACTCAAAGCCATGAATCGAACCATATCTCCCGACCAAGCCAGGAAAGCGATCGCCTTAACAAAAGAGGCGGGAATGGAGACTGTGGCTAATTACATGATTGGGTACAAAGGAGAGTCCAAAACCACCTACAAGAAAACCCTGCGTCTCGCTAAAGAACTAGACACCGATATGGCCCACTTCTCCATAACCACCGTCATGCCCAATTCTGACCTTTATTATAGCGTACTGGCCGAGAACCCGGACTTTCGCGACGCCTGGCGGGAATTTTCCAAAGGTGATATCGATCATATTGATACCAATATACTTCGCTTTGCCGGAAAAGATTATTCGATTAATGACCTGGACAGGATGATCGCATGGGCGTACTTTTCATACTACTTTCGCCCGAGAGTCATATGGAGATTCCTCAAAAGATTGCGTTCGAGCAACCAGTTGTTCCGGAACGCCTTTCAAGCATGGGGCATTTTGCGAGCCTATTTGGTTGAAAATTTCACTTAAAGGATCTACCGGACAACCGAACAGGAAACATGCGGCCCTTTTCCTGCGACCCTGATATTGGCAGATTGAATTTCATCGCACCGACACGATCCGCACAGCCCACACATAGGTTTGAGGCGGGTTGCTCGTATTGTTGAAAGCCAGAAAGTTCGTCTCCGATTCCTTTATCATATCGTGGGGTAACTTTAGGGCGCGTACTTCACCCCACTGGCCGTCCTTGGTGGGAGGGACGAAGCCTATATGGCGTCCATTTAAAACAATTTCCACCTCAACTCCCGTATCCACATCGTAGGCCTGGTATTCGATCACCATGTCATCCGATCTTCCTTCGAAGCTATAAAGAGCATAATCTATATTGTCCTGCGCCACTCCTGGTATAAAGCCATGGGCCTCTGAGGGGGCAAGTTTTATGGACTCCTCACCGGCAATCGGAACTTCGAAAAGCGAATTTATGAAGCGGGTTCGATCCAGACCGGTAACTTCTAAAAATTTGTCAATAGTTCTATCAAAAAGGACGGGTTGCTTTTCTTGCATGGCAAGCAAACTGGCGCGCGTGAATGGATTGATGATCGGCATTCTATCCCCCCATTGGGAGGCTTTGACAAAACGATAGATTTGGGCGGTATTGGCCAGTTTATCCCGGAATAGCGGGCCGACGGGCTCGAACCCCGGATGATTCTTGAGAACCTCAATAAGCATTCCCCCCCAGTTTGTGGCTATTACGTATTTGATGTTATTTCGAATTATAACGTCCATGAGCAATTCGTTAAACAAAATTACCGGCGCTGCTCCAGATACCATGTCACAATATACAACTTCAGCCTTCTCCGTTTGTGGAGCGTCGACAAGCCTGTTCCATAACTCGTACGTGGGGGAACCGATTCGGTAGGTATTGCTCTGTCTGGCGAATTGCCTATTCTTATATTTTATCAACGGCAGATCATAAAACCTGTAGCGACCTTCGGTCTCTATAAATGCGGAACGAGCGACGGTAAAGCGGTCTAACATAATTCCATCCCCAGGCTTAAGACTGGGCTCCAGGTATTTCAGCGCGTCATTAACCGCCTCTTCATGGATCGCCCCCAGTAAACGTTTTTTAAAACTGCCGGCGGTCGCGACCTCCCATGCGAGTGATCGATAATACCTCATAAAGGAAAGCAGTCCCTTATCGTTCAGTCTCCAGGCTCCCAGAGGGATTGGACCTATCCCGATTATTTGGACAGTCAGCAGGATCGCAAAAGCCAAACCTGTTACTGAGAACAGGAGGTTTCGGTACAAACCGCTATGTCGGGCGGCGAATTGAATAGCCGCAGAAAACATGAAGCCTAGCATTAGAAAGCTTAAAAAAAGCCACAACAAGCTCTGACCCTGGCGCAGACCTTTCAGACCAAAAAGAGCGATAAATGGTGTAAACAAGACGAAGGCCAAGGCCAAAGCCGCACATCGGTGGTCCCCGCGAACCGCTCGCCAGCCCGTGTAGATCCAGGCTATCATGAAAATGGGCGTTAGAGCTGAAGCGTCCATAAATCCGTATAGTACGGAAATTACACCCCTCCCCCACATCAGGGCTATCTTGACCACCGGAGGAAATCCAATCCCGGTCCAACCGGCCGTCATCGTCGATAAAAAACCGTCGCCGCGGACCACACTATCTCCCAGGCCTTTTGAAACGGAAAACCAAATCAGAAATGAAAGCAGCATGATCGCTGAGACGGCCCCGGCCCTCAAAAAGTTTTGACGGTTCCTGAATTTTTTCACCATCAATACGTAAAGCACGGGAAAGGGCAGATAGATTAACGCAATTTCCTTGATCAAAAACGCCCCGGCAAAGATGAGACCGGCTATTACCGCTTGCAGCCATGAACTTTTCTCTAAAGCGGCCACGGTCAAAACAATGGCGGCCAAGAGCAACAAGGGCCACGTGGCGTCAAAGTTATAATAAGACCAGTAGGCAAGACTGTAGGAGCTTACAAAGAGAAGCGAGGTCATGAACGCGGCCGCCCTGCCGTAGAGAAACCGACCGGCAAAATAAATTATGACGGGAGCCGCGACGCAGAAAATTCTAAGCGCCCAGAAGGCGCTCCAAAATGAAACCCCAAATATCCAATAACTAAGGGCGAGCATGCCCGTAAAGCCAGGAGGTCTGATAGTTGTGAAATAAGTGGGCTCCCAATTGATTCCCACAAGGCCGTTTCCGTTATAAATATTGAGAGCCACGGCGATATAGTCGCAAAGGTCCCTGGAAGGACCGATGGAAAATGTGTAGAAAATGAGGAAACCGGCCCCTATAAGGATCAAGCCGATCCAACAGTCAATCTTTCCCAGACGGGATGGGTATGGTGTGGGCTCAATCATCTTGACAGCTCTTGAACTTATTCCGTAAAGGAATCCGCCCCTCCTTGGGGAGGAGAAAATAGCTTGGGGTACTCCGGAACGATCCAAGCGCCGTAATAGGCAGAAATAAAAAAATATATATCGATGAGTGAAAAAGCATTATTGTCGTTAAAGCCGGTTAGCGAAAAAACCGATAGTTAAAACGTTAGCAGGACTCGTTACTTCCGGCCATAATTCAAACAGCTCCTCGCAATATTTCGCCAGTATTCACTGCTCTATAGAAACATTACGCACACCCCAAATATAGGTCTGAGGCGGATTACTCGTATTGTTGAACGCCAGTTGATTATCCGAAGAATGGTTTATCAGATTTTCCGGCAGTTCGAGCGTACAGATACCGCTCCATTCGTTATTGCGGGTAACGGGCGCAAAGCCTATATGTTTACCGTTTAAAACAACTTCCACCTCGATGTCAAAATCCACGTCATACACTTCATACTGTACAACCTTCCCGCCGGGCGAACCTTTGAAGCTGTAGATTACGTGGTCGACGTGATCGGACGTTACACCCGGAATATAGCCGCATGCCTTTGGGGAAGGAAGAGGGATGGCTTCGTCGTCCGGGAGTGAAACATTGAGAAAATTGTCTTCGAAATGGGATTCATCCAGATGGCTGAACGATGCGAAAGCCTTCACCATTTCCGCAAAATATTCGGGTCGGTTTTTCCGCAATTGCAGTAATCTGGTCCGGAAGGGTTCGGTAAATATCGGTTCCCGATTGCTCCAACTGGCGACTTCACGTACTCGGTAAATTCGAACAGTATCGCCCGCCCTTCCTCGGAATATAGGTCCGACGCGTTCAAAACCGGGATGTTCCTCGAGCGCTTTGTAAAAGTCGGGGCGCCAGTTGGTTGCCAGTACATATTTAATATTATAGCGGGAAAGCACGTCCAGAAGCAATTCATCAAAAACAATAAAGGACACCGTTTCATCCTTCATATCAAAATATATGGCGTGAGGCTTTTTATTGGGATCCGAAGCGTTGGCAAGCCGCTGCCACAATTTATCCGTAGGCGAACCGGGTTGAATAAACCATACTCTCGAAGTCCAGAGACCTTCTCCATATTCGATTCCCGGTACGTCAAACATTTTATAACGGCCTTCGGCGCGAATAAAAGCTAATCGGGCGATAAAGAAACGATCGCACATAATGCCATCACCGGGTCTGAGGCTCGGTTTCAAATATTCAAGCGCCTTTTCAACAGACTCGATGTTAGTCACGCCAACCACCCTTATTTGGAACTTGTTCTCACCTTCTCGTACGATCTCGGCAGGCAATGACCGGTTTTCCTTCATAAAAGAGATCAAGCCCTTGTCGTACCAGGTCAGCGCTCCCACATGAACAGGGCCCATCCCCAGGAATTGGATCAGCGCCAGGATAGCGGTGACGGAAAAAAGGACAGAGCGAGACCAATTTGGAGACAGGCCTAGCTTCGAGCCGCTCAGCCATCCAACGGAGGAGACGAGTGTGAAGCCGAGGGCCAGATAGCTGAGATAGAGCGCGATAATGAGCTGTCCCAAACGCAAATTGACAATGCTGAAGGAAATAATGATTGGAGCATAGAGCGCCAATCCAAGGGCAATGGCGGAGCTTTTGTAATCGCCTCGCACGGCGCGGTAAAATATGTACAGCCATCCTATGACAAGGAGAGGAGCTAAACTTACACCACGCAGAAACCTGATCGCGGTTCTGATGAGGGAGTCTCCCCAGGCGGCAAAGATTTTTATGACCGGCGGGAATCCTGTTCCATCCCATCCGGCGAATAAATCGGCCAGCAGTCTTCCGCCCATATCAACGCCCTCTTGGGGCCTCTTGGCGATAATCATCCACAAAATGACTGAAAAAAGTGGCAGAGCGGTTATGGCAACCGCTTTAACAAAGACCTCCTTGTTTCTGAATCGCTTTATTACGAAAAAATATATAAGGGGAAATGGAATGAACAGCAGCGCGAGTTCTTTTATCCAAAAAGGCAGGGCAAAGGAAACGCTGGCGGCCACCGCAAGTAACCAGGATTGCCTTTCGAACGCCGCCACCGTCAAGGCGATACCGGCAATGATGAATAATGGCCATATGGCGTCGATTTGACCGTAAGACTGGACTGCGACGGTGTATGAGGTCAAAATGAGAATACCGGCTATGAATCCAGTCTTCCGGCCAAAAAAGTATCGCCCGACAAGAAAGACCACCACTGGAGCGGCTATACAAAAAAATCTAATCGCCCAGAAGGCGCTCCGAAAGGAAACACCCAGTAGCGCGTAACTGAGCGCAATAATGCCCGGAAAACCGGGAGGGCGGTACATGGTGGTGATATTCGGCTCTCCGGTCATGCCGACAGGGCCATTACCCCGGTACAGGTTGACCCCTATTGTCAAGTAATCATAGAGATCGGAAGGAGGGGAGATGGTAAAGGTATAAAAAACAAGAACGCCAATAAATACGAGGAGTAAACAGATTAGCCAATCGATCCCTCCCAAAGACGATCTTTGTAACGTGATTTCAGGTAGTTTCTTCATCATCTAAATATAACGTCGAAGAGGTTTATATTGGTGAGTGAAATGACGAAGATATAAAAAATGGAAACGCCCGATAAAAAACAAGAAACGCCATCAGCGCGTCAATTTTCAAACTTCGCGAGTCTCTGGTTATTAAACCGGGCATTGGCGCATCTTTCGGATGAGTTTGAACTGTAGCCGCTCTTATAAAACCGCGGGGTCGGCAAGTCAACATGTCTTGATTAGCGCCGGAAACCCCTCTCTACCCCCCCTTGTTCGCCATCCTCCACATCGAGGAGATTTTTGGGGGGCGGAACCCAGAGTATCTGGACCGGCACACAAATCAAACCCTATCCAGTATCGACGGACACTCCGTCCTGAGGTCGCTTCGCCGCGAAAATTCACGTAAGATCCAAAAAGAGAACGGCCAAGACCGAAAACGCTCCAGTTTGCGCGGCTTTTTTTGATTCGTAGGGATTTTATACCAGATCGACGTGAAAGGAGGCAAAAAATTGCGATTTCTGTTACCTATAAGACCGATGGTTATGACAAACCCGCTGATAGTGGCGTCCGGGCGGGCTCGCCTTGAGCGCTGCCGGTTGGGGGAATAAAAAGGCCGTAATCTCGCCGGGCCGTCCGAAACGACGCCAAACAAACGAGAGAGACGACCCGATAGGGCGGCGCTAAAAACAACTCATAGCCCTATTTTTTTATCGCTCAGATTGATCCTCGATTTATATATTTTGCCTCTATTAATTACCTATTAACGACTTATGATTTTTCGTTCAGCGGTCCGACCTTTTTCCTTGTGCCATCCCAACGGATATCGGGGATGAGCGCATGGGAGCGCGCGAGAATGCGGCTTTTATATTTCATCAGGTCTTTGAGCATGATCTCCATTTCACTCTCGATATCATGGGTAGGCTTATACCCCAGATCGAGCAGATGCTGATGATCGGGTTTGTAATAATGCTCTTCGGCTTCGTTTCGAGGATTTACGAAATTGTTTACCACCACGTCCAATCCCAGGCGCTGTCCCACCTTCCGCACTTTTTCCGCAAGGTCCGTCAGATCGTAAACTTCCTCGAACTGGTTGAAAACCCTGTATTCGCCCTTGGCGGGAGGATTGGTAATGGCCAGAGTCAGACATTGCATGGAATCGCGGAGCGGCAGGAACCCTCTGTGTTGATGGCCTTTGCCGTAGAGCGTCAGAGGGTGGTCGATGACAGCCTGAGCGCAGAAACGGTTAATTGCGGTCCCAAAGCACTGGTCAAAGTCAAAACGGGTAAGCAAACGTTCGTCCTCACCCATTTCATCAATACGTGTGCCAAAGACGACCCCCTGCATAATATCCGTCGAACGTAATCCCCAAAGTCTGCACGCCATGTTGACATTATTGGTGTCGTGCACCTTGGTCTGGTGATACCAGCTATTGGCCTGCTTGGGGAAGGGCAAGGTGTCCTTGCGGCCGCGATATTCGATCTCGAAAAAACCTTCGGGAATATCTATGTTGGGCGTGCCGTATTCCCCCATGGTACCCAGCTTTATCAGATGCGCCTCCGGGCATACATCGCGCATCGCATGCAGGATATTGAGCGTTCCCACAAGATTGTTGGTATGCGTGAATACGGAGTGGGCCACGTCTATCATGCTGTATGGCGCCGAAGGCATTTCAGCCAGGTGAACGATGGCCTCCGGCTGGAAGGCGCGGAAAAAATTCCATACAAAGTCATATCGGGTAAGATCGCCGCGAATAAACTGCAGATTTGAGTCAAAACTTTCCCTGAACGCCTGCAGCCGTTCGGTCATACGACGGATGGGAGTGGCCGATTGCGACCCCATTTCCGCAACCCAATCACGCCGGAGGTAACAATCAGTCCCGGCTACTTCGTGTCCTCGCGCGGACAGGTACAAAGCGAGCGACCAACCCAAATATCCGTCAACACCTGCTATAAATACTCTCATATTTCATTCCCCTTGCGATGATATCATCGTCGATGCTATGATTCGAGACTGCTCATCTGGATCCCAAGACGCCGAACTGAAGGCGGAGATAAACGAGCGGATGCGGAGCGAAACGGCATGTAAGAATTTCCTATGGCGGTAATGTCTCATTGTAATGCTGCGCAAATTATAAGATTCTAAAGCGGTGGTCAATATTAAAAGGCCCATAATTGGCGCGGCCAGACAATTCCCGGTTTTTCGGCGCGTGACCAATGGCCTGCAAAATTGAAGCATAGTACCGCTGGACAGGGAATTTTTTGTGCGCGAGCGCGCTTTCGATCTCTCTAAAAAACTCCACTGCGCCGGGAAAATCGCTTTGAGCGTTCCTCTCATCCGTTCGAAAGACAAAAAAAGCGGCAAATGACGCGGAGTATTACCACACGTCCCAAACCGCCGTCTACTACTTCTCCCGCCGCCATTCCATGATCTCACTTGACCTTGGAAATCACTTGCGGTACACAAAAGTCGTTTTCTGCCTAGCTTAGAACGGGTCAACCGGTTTTCGATCAACCTCCGACTAACTAACGACCCTCTTTCCTACCCGCCGCATCGCAGAATCGGGTGGATGACCGAAAGAAATACATGAAAAAAAATCCCTTTTCCAACAATGGTCCCGATACTTCCGCCAGAAGACTGGACACCCTGAGTCTGGCGCAAACAATCGCGTTTTTTGCGCGCGCATGGAAATATATACTGGGCGGAGCCCTCATACTGGGCGTTGTTTCGGCCATCATCATTTATTCCCGGCCCCCCGTATGGGAGACTTCCTCTACTTTGGCTATACAAACGAACCTTCTCAGCGATAAAAAACCAACTATCGAAACCGTGGACACGTATCGGAAGATACTTGAATCCGACGCAATTATCGCCGAAACAAAGCGCGCGCTCATTGAGAAAAATATCCTGTCAAAGAATAGCGCTTTGCAAATTGGAAAGAATATTGAGACGCGAATATTTGCGTCGCCCAGGATAGCCAACCCGCTCATTGAAGCGGTGGGCAGAGGAAAGACGCCTCAGCTGGCGCTGGAAATTGTTGACGCGTGGACACACTCATTTCTTAGCGCGATTCAAAAGATCAACGAAGACAACGTGTCGTCTGTGTTAAATTCCGTGGAGACTAAATATAAGGAGGCGACAACCGAGTATGACGCTTATGAAGAACAAAGAAAAACGTTAAGCATTGAGTTCGCCAAACAAATTGATCAAATTACCGACACCTGGGGCGGCAAAATTAACGCCTTTAATGAACAGACCGCGGAATTGCTCAACAATTACGAACGGGAAACCGAGCGCCTTACCGGCGCCTTCGACGTCGAACGCAATCTGTTTATCCGTAGAAGGGAACTTCACACGCTCAAAGAAGCTTACGACGAAATGCAGGAAGAAATTCTTCGAGACTCCTCCGCGCTGCTAAAACTGAAAAACAGGCTGACAACAATGACCGCGCTCTTACAGGAGATTCCCCACTATATAGAGGTACAGAAGGCTGTGAGCGATGAGGCGTTATGGCGTGAGGCCGGTAAAGACTCCCAGTCAACGGATTGGAAAAAGCTCCAGGATCGAAAGTTAGTCACCCAGGAAATCAATCCGAATTATCTTCAGCTCCAAGGCGATATCTTAAAAACCGAAACAGATATTGCTGAACTCAAAACCAGCGTCGTCGACTTGCCCCAAAATTTGGAGCGTCTTGCTCAAAAAATTCACGAAATGGAAAGCGCGCTACAGAGTGATGAGATACAGTTTTCAAAATTACAAAAGGACCGTGAATCCGGTCTTTCTAACCTTCAAGCAAGGCGCGTAACAGAACTCGAAATGCTCGACCGGCAAAAAGAACAGGAACTGAATGAAGTGAATCTGGAACAGGATTTAAAGATCGGCCAGATCAATCGAGATATCCAGAATCAACAACAACTCGTTCAAGCCCTCGGTAAGGACTACAATCGTACCTTGATTCTTAACGCGCAACAGGCGGAAGGAGAAGTAAGTCTCGCCGCGCTCGCGGTTCCCCCTGAAAGAGCCAAATCACGGCACGCCTTGGCGATAATAGTGGCCGGCGCGGTACTCGGAGCGCTCATCGGCTTTCTGGTCGCCCTCATAAAAGACAATGTTGGACGGCCAAGCGCGCGCGTTTGAGGGGACGCTTGATCACGCGCTTCTCTTATTTCTCATAATCCGAAAATAATGCCGTACCCGGAGATTTTAATCCGTCATCCAGCATGGAATTAAAGCTTTTTTCATATTTGGCGAGCCTGTTATATTTTATTGGGCTTATCGTGGTCCAAAAAAAGAGCAGGTTTCTACCTTTATTTCCGATACAGATAATTATCAGTCCTTATTTTCTGGTTTTGACCTTAACCACAGGCTGGGAAGGGTCTAAGGAAAAGCACCTCATATTATTAATAAGCCTTGCCATATGCTTTGTATTATCTTTACATAGAAAAATAGTTAACGTCTGGTTTAATAAAAGCACATTGTCCAATGCGGTTGTTTTGCTTTTAATAGTTTCATATTCCCTTTATTTAGCGCTAATATACGTCGTTCCTTTTGAAAATATAATTATTGAACTTGTGCCGCTGATTGAATTCTTATTATTTTATGTTTACACCTATGTCTATATAGCAAACAGGGAAAGCTCTAACGGGTTTGAAAAAGGAGTATTTTTCAATCTTTTGTATTCATGCTCCTGCTCTATCGCTGTTTCCGCTTGTTTCACGCTATTATTCCCTGAAAAGCTATTTTTCACCGCAATGGCAGGCGCTGAAATCATTAATAAGGTAGCTGATTTTATTGGACCAGCGGCGCTTCTATCAGCCATATCTTTCTTAATATACAGATATAACAAAAGAAGTAAATTTACGGATCTTCTTTTTCTCATAATATTTTTGCTGGCGCTTGCAATAACCCTTAGAGGTATGTTTCGTACCGTCTGGATGTCTTTAGTCTTTGGCGTTTTCTATATAGTCTTGTCGTCCAAGGCGCGTGTCGTCATGTGGTTGGGTATTTTTCTGTCTGCTGTAGCTATAGCCACATTTAGCTTCTTTCCGGAAAAGGCCCATCAGATCGTAAATTACATTAACCTTGACACCTTAATGAATAATCCGCGACTTTATCAATTGAAGCTCCTGGCGACGAGATTTTTCGAACATCCTTGGGGCTCCGGCCTTGGAGCGACAATACCTTTTGCTGATATCGACGACGCGACTGCCGCGGGACCCGGATCATACTACGTTGAAGAGCGTCTGTACCGAGACAACTATTATTTGGCGTGGTTTTATTACGCCGGTCCCGTCGCCGCTTTAGGATTTCTCGTCTATCTGTACTATTTCGCAAAATATATGCTCGCCGCGAAAGCGCGCGTATTACGAAATGATCCGGCTTCGGCCTACTATGTGGCCATCGGGGCTAACCTGGTTTATTTCTGTTCATTACTCGCGGCGTTTCCCGCCACGTTGCACTATCCCATACTCGCCCTCTGCGGTGTATTGTTTGGCTTTATGACCACGTATCTTGTTTTGGGAGATAATCTTGGACGATCTGGTTTCGATCATAATTGTCAGCTATAACACCAAGGAGTATCTTCGTTTCTGCTTACAATCAATTGCGGACTCGAATATAAGCCTTCCCTATGAAGTTATAGTCGTCGACAACGATTCCCGGGATGGGTCTCCGGATATGGTTTCCCAGGAATTTCCTTCCGCGCGGCTAATAAAAAACAGCGCGAACTGGGGCTTTGGAACGGCCAACAATATCGGAATGCGCGCGGCGCGTGGGACCTTTTACTTCCTTCTCAACTCCGACGCTGAATTGAAACAAGGCGCGCTCGAAAATCTCGTAAAAACAATGAAAGCGCGATCCAAATGCGGTATGGTCGGACCAATGGTGACCTATCAAAACGGAGAGATTCAATACACGTTCGGTCCGGACATAACACTCCCCATAATCGCCCAGCGCCTTTTTTCCTTCCTTGTTCCGGGAGCGTTGTTTTCAAAACTGCGCGCGTTGCGCAACAGAAAGCTCAATGAACGATCAAGCGCGGTCCAGGTGGATTGTCTCTGCGCTCCCGCGTTGATGGTGAGCAAACAGCTGGTCGAGGATGTGGGCGGCTTCGACGAAAAGCTGTTTTTGTACGTCGAGGATGCGGAGTGGTGCAGGAGAGCGCGAAAAAAAGGATGGCGGTTGTGGTACGCGCCGGAGGTTTCCGTTCTGCATCATGAGGGGGCGAGTTCCGGGGGCTCCGGCAATCAGCTTAGTGTCCATGCCATGAAGGGAATACTCTATTACTATGGCAAACACAACGGCGCGGCAAGACTGCTCCTGTTGCGTATTCTCATGGCTTGGGCAGGGTTATTGCGAGTCTGCCTGGGGTTGTATGAATATCTTTTCCGCTCCGCGCAAAACGATGGCTCAAACCTCGCATATGGAAAAAAATTGCTGCAAATCTCGTGTGTTCCCTTCAGCCGTCTGGCGCGATTGGGAACCAGGTAACAGATAGCTTTTTATTAGGATGTACGGAAGTCCACCATGAGCGCTGAAAACTACGCCAGTTTCCTAAGAAATATCGGCCACAAGACCATCAGGACCGGCTCCTGCTGGTGGTATGATGTTTCTCCGCATGTGTTCCTCAGTTTCCCCTTTCACATTCCCATAGTTCCGCAGCCGGGAGAAATCAATTCCGTCTTGGGAACAACCAACATAGCGGCGCGCTTTTGCTGTCCCGAAGGCATGGGACGAAAAAGCTATTACTATGTCTGCGACGATCCGGAATATGATATTGAAAAACTGGGTAAAACCCGCAGAAAAGTCCGCCGGGGATTGAATAATTGCGCGGTCCGCAAATTGACCTTTCAGGAACTGGAGTCCCGTGGGGCGCTGAAACTGAATCGCGATACGCTCTTGAGGCAGAGCCGCGATGTTCCGGCCGATCACGACGCCTATTGGCGGAATTTTTATCGGGTCGCCGGAACCTATGAAACAATCGAAACCTGGGGCGCGTTCGCAGGCGACGATCTCGCCGCTTACCTGATATCCTTTCTTATTGAAGATTCGGCAAATATCACCATTCTTCGCTCCGATCGGGAGCTTCTGAAAACATACCCCAACAACGCCCTGCTTTACGAATACATTAAAGACGCGTTGAGCCGGCCGGGTATCGGAAAAGTCTGTTACGGTTTGGAGCCGGTTAAAACACAATTGGAAACAATGGATTACTTCAAAAAGGCCATGGGCTTCGACAAAAGGCCTATCGGCCAGCGTATTGAGTTCAACCGCATCCTGAAACCCCTACTGATCGAGCCTTTTCTCAAGATGATGCTGTCATTTACAGAAAGACGTCCGGAGCGGGAACGTTTTAATAAATTCTCCGGCATGGTGCGCTGGTTTCTCGAACAACCGCGCATGCGCATGATTTCCGGCAAATAGTCTGGCTCCCGCAGTAACCATGGCCGGTTTCAATGTCCGGATGGTCAGGGCCGGTGAGCGTTTACGCGGTCTTGTCCGGCGCTTTTCGCGCGCATATTAAAAAACCGGGGGCGAAATTGCGTTTGCTGACCGGCCAGAGGACGGCGCCGATCAAAAAAGCCAATTTCACCGGAAACTGTGAGCGGTCGCTGTGAAGCGCGCCTTTGGGCGCCGCGTACAGTATTTCAAAATCCAGATCCCGCAGTATCCGGAGAAACGATCCGACCGGAATGGACACCCGATGGTCATTAACCGCTCTCCTGCAAATCAGATTGCCTATTCCGGTCGAAATCTTTCGCGCCTTGAGGCCGATTTTGAGCAGCCATGATTTATCCACCACACGCATAATCAGGATTCCGTTCGAACGCAGCTTTTGTCGAATGGCCTTGAGTTCGTGAACCTGGTCCGGCCAGTAGCAATTGCAATCCAAAACCGAAATGATGTCCAGAGACGAGTCGGGCGCCTCTATTTCCGCCACAGAGCAGGCCACGTCGCAGGCTATGCCGAGTTTCCGGACGCGCTCGACCGCTTCGGGAACGATATCATAACCGCGCGCATTGTAGCCTTCGGCCTGGGCGAGTTCCAGAAAACCGCCGTACGAGCAGCCCACGTCAAGAAGGGCGCCGCCGGGCCTGGCGTAGCGCCGCAAAAGACGCAAAACCGATCTGAACATATTCTCCTTGAACACATTCAGCTGAACGCCGCTCTCGGCCTGCCCCCAAGGCAGTGTCCGGGTATGTTCAACCTCCGAAACGGGATGGTATGCGCCGGTGTCCGAAAAAGAGCGGCATCGGGGGCACCGCCTCCACGTCTGTTCTCCTCTGCCCGTGTAGACCTGAAACAGAGGGAACGCCGCGCTGTCCATTGTGGCTTCACAGACTGGGCATTTTGTTTGAGTCATAGGGGAGCTATCAAAACGCGCCATGGCGTAGTTGTTTGGTTCATAGCGCTGACCGATCAGTCCGCGACCGGCCAGCCAAAGGTCATGAATAACCCATATTCCGCGATACGGTCAACGCCTTCGCGACCGATGGCTTCTTAATTCCTGGGCGATCCGATGGGCGAAATCGTTTGACCCGACTCTTGCCGGCGTCCGGAGGGCCCGGGCTTTTCAACTTGACCATTTTCATGTTCTGTGGAATGTTTAGCTCCGCCGCGGCCAAGCCTGAAGCGCGTCTTAGCCTGATAACTCCCCATGGATCGCCGCGGGACCGCATCCATCTGATAACCGGGATCAAAAAAACAGAGAAACCAAGAGCTGTTGTTCAAGTGAAGGATCAGCGCCGTTTTCTCATCCTGTTTCCCAAGGGCTAAACTGAACGTTAAAGAAAGTCAGCTCCATGCTTTTAGCAATATTTTATGTGTGTTCCATCCTCATACTCTATACCTGGATAGTCTACCCGCTCATTCTTGTTCTGGCTTCCCGCTTCAAGGCCGGAGGAAACATACCAAGAGAGTATGACGACGCCTATAAGCCGTCCGTTTCTATTATAATAGCCGCGTATAACGAGCAGGATTCAATAGAACAGCGGATACGCAATCTCCTGGATCAGGACTATGGAGACGCTTCCCATGAAATCATAGTGGCTTCGGACGGTTCCTCCGACGCTACCAACGAACTTGTGGAAAAATACCGGTCGGCCGGGGTCAAGTTACTGGCTTTTGAAAAAAACAGAGGGAAAGCGATAGTTCACAATGACGCTGTCGCGTCCGCTCAAGGAGAAATTATTCTCTTTTCAGACGCCGGCACGCTGTTTCAACCCGGCCTTGTGGGGGCCATACTGAACTATTTCCGTAACCCTTCCGTAGGCTGTGTTGTCGGCAAGCTGAAGTATGAAAGCGCCGGTACCGCTATTTCGGAATCGGAAGGGATTTATTTCAAACTCGAAAACATCATCCGGGAAAAAGAAAGCCTGTTGGGTCTGCTAGCCACGGGCACGGGATCGTGTCTGGCGGTCAGAAAGCGCCTGTGGAGAAATCTGGAGCCCGTGCATGACAGCGATTTCATAACCCCCATTGACGTTGTCCTGCAAAACCATAAAGTCGTACTCGCCCCCGATGTCGTGGTCCATGACAAACCGCCGGTTTCAGTACAGGGGGAATTTCGGTCAAGAGTGCGCATGACCTCAAAGAACTTCATGGGAACCATACTCCGGTTCGGAGTCCGAGGATGGATTGACTTCCCCTGTACAGGATTTGCGCTGCTGTCCCACAAAATCTTCCGATGGCTTACACCCTTTTTTTTGTTGGGAGTCTGGTTCGCCAACGCCGCCGCGTTGGATGAAGGCTGTTTTTACCTCATAACCTTTATGTTTCAAAATCTGTTTTACGCGCTCGCTTTTGCCGGATGGCTGGCGGAACGGGCCGAGGTCGCCCTACCGGTCGCGTCTCAAATTTTCAGCTTTTGCGTGGCTATGGCGGGCATGGGCGCCGGGGTGATAAAAGGACTGTTCGGGCGGGCGCCCGCCAGTTTTAAAACGGTCGAATGACCGTAGTCTCTTACAGGCTCTCCCGGCCGAACGCCTTCCTAACGGGCGATCGTTGAAATAATGGAGGAGTTGACCCCAATCCTTTTCTTTATCTCAATCCAGCTCCAGACGACCTTGGCGACCATCGACAACCCGGTGGCCACGGCCGCCCCCTCGATACCGTAGGCGTGTATCAGAAAATACAGCAGGACAAAATTGACCGCGATGACCGAGATAAAGATCTTCACGTTGAGATCCTGATGGCCGGTCATGTCGAGCACATGGTCTATGGGGCCGCCGCATGAGTTTATCACATACGCGAGCGTCAGTATGAGCAGAGCCGTCGCGCCGCTCGTGTATTCGGCCCCGAAGACCTGCAAAATCATGCTTTTGGCCACAGCGACAATAACCAGAACAAAAAAGGCGCAGGCCGCGGCCGCCCACGATGAGAGGGTGAGAACGCGCTGGAGCTGGGTGCGGTCGCCTTTGGAGTAAGTCTCGGATATCATCGGCGCGGCGATCACATTTCCCGTTATGAGCCCCAATGCGGCCAGTTGGGCGATCCGCGCAGCAATCGCATAAATTCCGGCGTTCGTGGTTCCGATCATTATTCCGACGAGCAAAATATCCGCCTGATTCAAGAGCACGCGCATTCCCTGAACCAACAGCATCGGGAGTGAAACCCGCAGCCATTTTCTGGTTTCATACCGGGGAGGATGCGTTCGCGATTTATCAGGCAGGGATTTCTTCAAAAGATACAGCATGAAACAGAAAACCACCAACGTGGAAATGGTATTCAGCGTCATGGCCAGTTGGGCTGTTATTTCCTTTTGAAACAAAAAGAACGCGCCGCTCACCAACGACATGATGAGCAGGGGGCGAAGCACTTGAGGAGGGGCCATTGCGAACGCGACGCGTTTTAATGAACGGATGATGGATTGCGTCAATATGAGAAGCGGCCAGAACAGAAGTAACGCGCCGCAAACATAAAAGGTTTTCTCCAAAGAAGAACCGAGTTGCCCGCGGAACAGCCACACGCCGACAGCCAGCAACGAGCCGACGATGATCCCGGCCACAAACACCACCTGATAGCTTTTTCTGATGATCCCTCGCAGGAGCGCCCATTCGCCGGTCGTATTATAAGCCGCGGCAAATCTGAGCGTGGAGGTGTCAAACCCCAGATTAACGAGCAATATCAACAGATTCACCCAACTTAAGGCATACGCGTAAACCCCGTAGCCGTCCGCGCCCATCGTACGCGTCAGCAGGATTTGCAGTCCGAAAAGCGTTCCATATGCTAAAATATTTACGATGAGCGCGACGCCGCTTCCTTTGGCCATGATGGCAAGGAGGCCGTCGTTATTCAGTTTTCTGACGCCGGATCGTATCATGTTTAGATGCCGCTCTCTTTTTATCCGCGAGTCCGGAGAAAGGCTTGGCCCGCGCCGCTCATGTCCTGAACTGTCATGGACGAAGGACGCGGAACCGGCCGCCCGGAAACAACTAAGTCGTTTATTCTATTCAAGGAAATAGAATACTTGCAAGATATTAATGGTGTAGGTTATAGTGCGCCGCAATTATTAGACAAGTGAAGCCAAGGCGTTTGAACGCTAAATTTCTCCCTTTTTTTTAAATGCTAAAATATCTCGGGCAAGATCCTGAATGTGGGTTTTATTCGGCAGATTATCTCGTTTTTCAACGCTGTTATTCCTGAGCCTGCTTCTTTTTGTAATTACGGGTACCGCGCAATTCGGCATTGACTATCTTACGACCCTACTTGCGCTCGGTTTTTTCATTCTACTGCCCGGATTCTGCCTTCATCGATTGTTTTTTTCCCGCCAAGGCCTTTGTGAAACAGCGGCCTTTTCATTTTCCTTTGGCGTCGCGTATACGGCGGCTCTTTTTTTCTGTCTCGAACTCATAAAAGCCGACTTTATCAACGGGTTGGGCAGATACCTGCCCGGCGCCTTGGTTATTATTCTGGTTATTTTGGTTTTCGTTTTCAGGGCGTCCCATACCGCGCCTCAGCCCGCGGCCAGAGAAATAACCTTTTCAACGTCCGACAAAGCGGTCGTTATCGGGTCGCTGCTGTTCGCGTCATTTCTTTTGTTCTCGGAAAGCGCCTTAATTCTGGGTTCGGACGGTTTAACCTATCTGCCCTATATAGAGGTTTGGTCCGGCAAGGCGCGCCTGGCGGGGCTTCACCGGGATTTTACGCACATCATTGGGCAGACCAGATTCTGGCGGGAGGCGCTGCAGCCTTACCTCCTGATGTGGACGCGCGCCGGAGCGATCAACCACTATTTAAGCATGACCGTCTTCGTCTTTCCTTTTATCATGTGCTCGTTTTACGCCTTTTCGCGCGCCATTTCGCGGGACGAAACATTTCTCGCTTTCAGTATGATCCTTTTTTTTGCCCACTTCGGAGGATTTGTCAGCAACTTCGCCCATTCCAATTACTCCTGGTATGTGGGGTGGGCGCTTTACTTCTGCGCGACATCTCTTCTGATCGGCAGAAGCGCGCAGAACACGCTATCCAGGAGCATAGTAGCGGTTCTTCTGGGAATCTTGATCTTTCCCATACACTTCAGCTACTTCCTGATATTTGTCGTAACCCTTCTCGCGATTTTTCTAGCGCGTATATTTTCTCTCCCTAAAAGCCGGCTCGCGCTGACCAAGAAAGTCATCGTGGGCGCGGGTGTCGCGCTGCTATTCGGGGCCCCGCTGCTGATCTTCGTGGTGGACACGTTCGCGCCCCTCTCCTGGCTGGATAAAATACCTTTCTACCGAGCGGGCGATCTGGATTTTAGAATGACCAGGGTTTTTGGCCGGGGCATTATCGTGGATTTTCCCCAAACGTATCTACGATGGAGTTCTTTTTTGGGAATCTGCGCCTTTCTCCTTACACCGTTTATCTGGGTTATTCGTCAACCTCTGGTGGATTCCTTTGCCAAATACTTTCTTTTCATTCTCACTGTTCTCTGTCTCGCCATAACCCTGAACCCGCTTTTGGCGAGCGTCGGGTACGCCCTTTTCGGTAACGCCGGACTTTATCTGTACCGGCTGTCGTTCGCTTTTCCCTATATCTCGATACTGGCCCTTTTCTTATCGCAAAAAGATTGGAATGGCGTCCCTGTTTTCAGTTCGCTCGGCGTCTCTTTCAACAAGCTATTATTACCGCTGGTAATAATCTGCGCGATACCCGTTTTCTGCTATCACACGTTACACTATCTGCCCATGCGAATGGCCTACTCGCTTCAACCCTACTTCGCTTATATGATTCCCTTCCATAGGGTTCCCTACCGTTACGATCCGCTCGCGCTCTCAAAAGCCATGGATTTTATCCGGAAGAACATTCCCGCGGGGAAAAAATTTGTTTCCGACCCACTCTCGTCTTGGATGATCAGGACGGTAGACCGGAACCGGGTGCTCGATATGGGAAAATCACGTGAAGAGATACTGAATTCGCCAAGCTTCGCCATATTGAATCCCGCTTACAATACCAAACAAACCGTGCAACTGCTCAGGAGGAACAAGATCGACTACATCCTGATAAACAGCACGTTCGACAAACAGATAAAGACCGATTTCTTCGGAATTGACAACGGCGCGGCAACGTTGAAACGATACTCGGATAAGTTCCTGGGAAACAAACGTTTTTTCAAAAAGATCTATGATGAGGCCGGAATTACCATTTTCCAGTTTACCCTCTAGGTCAGGGTCGATAAGCTTCATCGGCGCATTTCAACCCTGACCCGTTTCCGTCCCTTTTCCCTTCCCGGCCGCTCTATTCCAAAGCCAGAGCGGCGGTAAACCCCGCCTCGACCGCTTTTGCCGCGTTTCGGGGCTCGGCGGCGTCGCCAAGCAAACGTGTCCGGCCGGGCATGATCTCCTCAAGCTCTTCGGCCAATGAATTGACCGGAACGGCGCCCACCGCCAGGATCACCGTATCGGCGGGAATCTTCAGTTCTTTTCCCTCTTCGTTTTCGCATACGGCCGCGTCGGAGGTTATTTCCAGCAGTTTGGTTTTGGTGTGTACGTCTATGTCATACATTTTCAATTTCTTGAACACCACCCATCGGGTGGACGGCCCGATATCCGATCCCACTCGCGGAAGCTGCTCCACGACCGTGACCCGCTTGGACCCCTGAAGCATAAGCTCCTTCAAAACTTCAGGCGTTTCGGCTTCGTGAAGCATGAGAAAATGAAGTTGCTGAGGGGTAAGGGTTCCCTTTTTGGCCAGATAAATGGCGGTCTCGAGACCTACCGCGCCGCCGCCTATAATGACTATGTTTTCTCCGGTCACTCCGCCATTCTTAAGCACGTCCCAGGCCTGGGTAACGTTGGCGCCGTCAGCTCCCGGAAATTTGGGTGTCATCGCTTCCGCTCCGGTGGCTATCCAGGCCACATCGTATTCATTCTTTCGCGCCATTTCAGTTTTGAATTCCACACCCAGCCGCATGTCGACTCTCGCCGATTCCAGGGCGCTTTTATAGTACCGGAACATTTCGAGAAATTCGGGCTTGCCGACGGGGCCGCTCCACCATAATATCTGACCGCCCAGATAGGACTCCCGCTCGTACAGAGTAACCGAATGTCCCCGTTCGGCGGCCCGGAGAGCCGCTTCACAACCCGCCGCGCCTCCTCCGATCACCAGGACCTTTTTGGGCGTTGAAACGGGTTTGAAACTGGTCTTGTACTCCTCCCCGGCGAGCGCGTTCACCAGGCAGCCTATGGGCTTTAACATGAACACATGGTCGAAGCACTTCTGATTGCAGGCGATGCAGGGGCGGATGTCATCCACCTTGCCGGCGGCGGCCTTCTTGGGTAATTCGGGATCAGCGATCAACGGCCTGGCCATGCAAATCAGGTCGCCGAAATTTTCCTGCAGCGTTTCCTCCGCGAGCGCCGGCTGATTGATGCGGTTGCTCACGGCCACGGGTATGGTTACCGCTTTCTTGATTCCCCGCGCCAGATAGGCGTAACCGGCTCGCGGCAGATCGGCCGTAATCTGCGGAACCCGGGTTTCGTGCCATCCGCCGGTTACATTGATCAGGTCCACTCTGGCTTCTTCGCAGGCCCGCGCGAAAATTCTCGATTCCTTGTTGGTATGGCTGCCGGGAACAAAATCATTTCCGGCAAGACGTATACCCACACAAAACTCCGGGCCCACCGCCTCCCTCACCGCGCCAACTACCTCCAAGCCAAAGCGCATCCTGTTTTCCAATTCCCCGCCGTACTCGTCCTCTCGCTTGTTGATTACCGGAGACAGGAACTGGGAGATCAGATAACCGGCGGAGCCGAGGATTTCCACCATGTCGAAGCCGCTTTCTTTTGCGCGCGCCGCCGCTGTGGCGAAATCGTTGACCACCATGGCGATTTCCTCGCGCGTCATCTCCTTGGCTTCTTCCTTGGTGAACCGGGATTGGTGGGCCGACGACGATAAGGCTTGCCGCTTGATGAAGATCTGATGCGCATAGGCGCCCGCCATGTAAAGTTGCGCCCCTATTTTGGCGCCATGTTCATGACAGGCGGCGGTAAGCTTCTTTAAGCCCGGGATGTATTCATCCTTGTGCAGCCCTATCATGGTTTGGCCGCCTGACCATTCATCGATAAGACAACCGCCGACAATGATGAGGCCGACGCCCCCCTTGGCCCGTTCTTCGTAGAAACGGACCAGTCGTTCGGTCACTGTTCCATCCGACACATAATTCAGATGCATGGCGGGCATCACGATCCTGTTGCGCAGTTCCATCTTATTAATTTTTATTGGTGTGAATAGCCGCTTGAAATTCATGTATCGCTCCTTTACCGCTTCGCTTTTTTGGCGTTGGCGCACACTCGTGTAACTTTTTGTTGGAACAGCATAAAACCGCGACTTTGGTTTCCTGAACCCGCCGTTACCCCGGCCTCCCCGACCATATTCAATTATACGCCGGAGCCGTCCTTTTTATGCTCTTTTTTTCTGTCGATCCACCGCCGCAATGTGCCTGACAGCATTAACCCGATGAGCAGAAACAGCGGAATCAGGGGCGCCGTGGCTACGGCGGGGGAAACATGTATCCATCCCTTGGCGTGCAGGGCCTCGCAGATCACATAGCTTATTTCGGTGAAGTAAAAGGCGCAAAAAATCGAGTAAAGGCCCTGGAGCTTGTGGTGCGTTTCCAATTGCCCGGTGAGCGCGACCTTGATATCACTTTCGGTATTCAACAATTGCCGTTGATTGAGTATCTCCAACCGGGTGCGCACGATCCCGACCATGTTATCAAGCCTTGACGAGAGGTCCGAAATGCGGCTGTACAACCAATTATAGTCCCGTGAAAAGGTGGTGATATTGGTCTGCACGACCTGAGACAGACTGGGGTCTTCATCCACGGGCGTCTCAACCCACCAGGCCAGCACCCGGTCCACATCGTCCTTATAGACCCCCATATTGGTGGAATGGGATTCCAGGCTCTGTTTGTATTGACTCAGACGAGCGAAGTCCATGGATAACTGCTTAACCCAGGCTCTTATGATATCAAGATCCCTGGTTCCAAGGTTTTCGGAAATTTCGACTATGCTGGCGTCGATATCGTTTTCCAGCTGCAGCACGTCTTCGGTCACCGATTTGAAACGCGCTTTGGGTTCCGTGATGAGATGGTAAAGCGTTTCCAGATGGATTATGGAATCCACCGCCTTTACCGCTTCGCGTTCGAGTCTTTTCACGCCGCCGGATGAAGCCGGCGTTACCACGTACAGTTCCTTGCCGCTCTCATTCTTCACGTAGGTCGCCCATAATTGCGCCTCTCCGCTAAGAATCGAGCTTTTAAATACGTTCTGAGAACCGTAATAAAACGACGGATCGTGTCCTTCCTCCTCTCCGTCAACATACACGAGCGTGCTGCAAATATTAGCCGTGCTCATGTAGGGAGAAACCTTCAGGATCAAATCATTCTCACGACCATCGAACGCCGCTTGTCCAACTTCCAGGGCGCTCCAGATTTGAATGATAAAATGATTGGTTTTGCTCTCGAGAAAAGCGTATTGGAGCAGGCCGCCGGGCAAGAGCCTCCTGGCGATGGCCTGACAACCTCCGGTTTCACCCTCCACGAAACCTTCTTCTTCGCAAAAGCGGTTGAACGCCCGGTAGATGTCCGGCCACCGTAGCTTTTCCGATAGAAAAGATTCGGCCTGGATGCGCAGGGGAAGCGCCAGTTTATCTATGGGAATGTGGTGTGGCCCCAACTCCTCCAAATCGTCTTGAATTTCGCACGTAAATAAACTCATTGAACCAGATCCATTCCTATGCCTATGTTTTCTCGACCGCCTATAATTTTATCTGCTTCACCTCAATCATGTTCGGGATGGCGCGCAATTCCTGCAGTACTTTTTCCGAAATAATCTCATCCACCTTCACCAGCGCCATGGCGCGATCGCCCGGCTCATTCCTCGCCAGGTGCATTTTGGCTATATTGATATTATTGTTCCCCAGAGTAACGCCGATGGCGCCGATCACGCCGGGCCGGTCGTAATTATGCGTGAACAGAATATTTCCGCTCGGTATGGTTTCCGTGACAAATTCGTTGACCCGCACGATCCTGGGTCCGTGATCGATAAAAACGGTCCCGGCCAGGGAAAACTCATGATTTTTGGAGGCCACGCTCAGCTTGACCAGTTCCGAATAGTCCTCGATCTGCGATGACTTACTCTCAAAAACCTTGATGCCGCGCTTTTCCGCTTCCAGGGGCGCGTTAATCAGGTTAACGGCTTCGCTTACCACGGGATCGAGGAGACCCTTCAACGCTCCGCTGGTGAGCAGGGAAACCTCCAGGTCCGCCAGTTTGCCGCAATATTCTATATAAACCCGCTCCACGCTCTCCATATGGGCTTGCGACAAGAACTGCCCCATCCTCTGCACGAGGTCGAGATAGGGAGACAGCCTGTCCAGGTCCTTAAGCGCGGAAGAGGGCAGATTAACCGCGTTTTTGATGATCCCGCCGCTCAGGTAATCGGCGATCTGCTGCGCGATCATCACCGCCACCTTGATTTGCGACTGTTCACTGGAAGCCCCAAGGTGGGGGGTGAGGATGACATTGGGATTCCGGAGCAATGGATGATTGACCGGGGGCGGTTCAGGCGAAAATACATCGAGCGCGGCCCCGGCGATCTTGCCCGATTCCAACGCTTCGGCCAAATCCGCCTCGTTGACGATTCCGCCGCGGGCGCAATTGATGATACGCGCGCCGTCTTTCATCTTGGCGAACGTCTCCTTGTTGATAAGATTACGCGTATCCTCCGTGAGCGGACTGTGCAGGGTTATGAAATCGGAATGCGCGTACAGCGTGTCCAGATCGCTCAACTCGACTCCCATTCGTTTCGCGCTGTCAGGGGCCAGATAAGGATCGTAGGCCAGAACCTTCATTTTCAGTCCCAGCCCGCGTTCGGCCACGAGCCTGCCGACGTTGCCCAGCCCGATCACGCCCAAGGTCTGGCCGGCCACTTCGGTTCCCATGAATTTCTTTTTTTCCCACTTGCCCTCGCGCATGGAGGCGGTGGCCTGCGGGATATGCCGGGAAAGGGCAAACATCATGGCGATGGCGTGTTCGGCCGCCGCCAGAGCGTTGGCGCCGGGTGTGTTCATGACCAGTATGCCGTGCCGCGTAGCCGCGTTGATGTCGATGTTATCCACACCGGTTCCGGCTCTGCCCACAACCTGAATATTTTTGCTCAGGCCCAGCAGCGTTTCGTCAACCTTGGTCCTGCTTCGAACGATCACGCCGTGATATTCGTGAATATCCCGTTCGAGGCTTTCCCGGTCGATTCCGGTCCGGTCGTCCACTTCGATACCGCGGGTCGCTTTAAGCAGCTCTATTCCTTCTCGATTGAGTCCGTCACAAATAAGCACTTTTCTTTTATTACGGTCGCCATTCATAAGGATTCTCCACCGGATTGCGGGTCCACATAGGTAGAAATTATAGAGATTAAGTAGTCTTTACCACCCCTCTTCAAATGCTAAAACATAAACAAACTAAGAGTGCAAGGAAAATGAACCATCCCTCAGCAAAGTCTTTCCCCCGCCGCGCGACCTATGTTCACGGCTCCGGCGCTTTCGTCTTGGGCGGGCGTCGGAAGCGCCGCGTGGCTCCATCGCTCAACGACCCTGGCCGGGCGCCGGACCGCGCTCGCTCCTACGCAATTGTATTTTATTGCTCAAACATCTACAATTTTGTAGGCGCTCATATACGCAGGCGCATCACGCCGGTTTACATAACTATCTGATATATTTATTCAATAATCCATGACATCGTGATGGCACATTGGTTGCTCAATCATTCTTCCGGAAAAACTTACTTCTTTTTAGGGCAAAGAAGTAAAAATCATCTCATCTCACACAGAATCTACAACGTTACTACAAGGGGAGGGTTCAATTATGATTAACGCAGGCGACACTGCATTTGTTTTGATTTCTTCCGCGCTGGTGCTGTTGATGACACCGGGACTGGCGCTCTTTTACGGGGGCATGGTGCGTAGCAAAAACGTGCTCGCGACGCTCATGAAAAGCTTTATCTGCATGGGCATCGTAACCGTAATTTGGACCCTGTGGGGTTATAGTCTAGCGTTTGGACCGGATATCGGCGGATTCATCGGAGGCTTGAGCAACTTCGGTCTCGCCGGTGTGGGCGCCCAGCCTGCTGAGGGAAGCACCATACCTCTTTCGGTCTTCATGGTTTTTCAGCTCATGTTCGCTATCATCACCCCGGCCCTCATATCCGGCGCCATTGTGGAACGCATGAAGTTCAGCGCCTTTTGCCTTTTCGTCATTCTCTGGTCCACGTTCGTTTACAGCCCGCTGGCCCATTGGGTCTGGGGCGGCGGCTGGATCGGCTCCATGGGGGCTCTGGACTTCGCCGGCGGCACGGTGGTGCATATCAGCTCGGGAACCTCCGCTCTGGCCGCGGCTATCATGCTGGGAAAACGCAAAGGATATCCTCGTGAAAAGTTTATGCCGCACAACCTGCCCATGACTGTCCTGGGCGCCGGGTTGTTGTGGTTCGGATGGTTCGGGTTCAACGCCGGCAGCGCGCTGGCGGCGGACGGCATAGCCGCGACGGCCTTCGTGGCCACGCACATTGCCACGGCGGGCGCGGCCTTGGCGTGGCTTATCGCGGAAAAGATACATTCCGGCAAACCCACCACTCTGGGCGCCGCGTCAGGCGCGGTGGCGGGACTGGTCGCCATCACCCCCGCCTGCGGTTTTGTGGGCCCGCTGTCAGCTTTGATTATAGGAATCGGCGGCGGTGTATTTTGTTACATTGGCGTGGTGCTGAAGGGTCGATTCGGCTATGATGACTCTCTGGACGTGGTAGGCATCCACGGTGTCGGAGGGACCTGGGGTGCCCTGGCGACCGGTTTATTCGCCAGCGTGGCGGTTAATCCCGCCGGCGCAAACGGCCTTTTCTTCGGCAATCCGGGGCAGCTTTGGACTCAGTTTGTATCGGTTGTCGTGACCATAGTATTCGCCTTTGTAATGACGGTAATCCTTTTCAAAATAGTGGACGCTGTGTATAAAGCGCGTGTGTCCGAAGAAGATGAGGTGAAAGGTCTCGATCTGACGCAGCACAGTGAGGCCGCCTACACCTAATCGATTCCGCGACAGCGGGCGTCCGGCGCAGGGCGCCCGCTTTGATCGGCCAAGCGGCGGCCATATGAAGGCATCCATGTTCCAATCATCCGGAGGAAGCGCATGAAAAAAATAGAAGCGATTGTAAAACCGTTTAAAGTGGATGAAGTCAAGGAAGCTCTGAGCGCTCTCGGCGTTAAAGGCATGACGCTGACTGAAGTAAAAGGCTTTGGGCGCCAAAAAGGACACACCGAGATTTACCGCGGCTCCGAATATACGGTGGACTTTGTCCCAAAGGTAAAAATCGAACTGGTTCTAGACGACGACGCGGCTCAATCCGCTGTGGACACCATTCTCAAGAGAGCCAGAACCGGTGAAATCGGCGATGGTAAGATCTTCATCAGCGATGTAGGCGAAGCCATTCGTATCAGAACAGGTGAACGGGGCAAAGACGCGATTTAAAATGAAGTTCATTCTCTCTCAATTACACACCTTGCGTGGAGCGCGTCCCCTACCGCTCCACGCAATTGAACCGCTTGATATGGCCAAGCCGCGAGGCGTAACCTGCCGGGCGACCCGGCGTCTGAAAAACGCGCAAGGAACTCGCCTTGAAAATACATGACGCCGCATTGAGGTTCAAACGCCCGCGCCCGCGAAGGGTCAGCGCAAGGAAATAACGTATTATGGTTCCCACCGCCAATTCCCCCATCGAGGTACTGAATCAAACCCGCGCCAGGCTCATGGAGCGATTTCTGTCTGGTAATGAGCCCAATTTTCTGGAACTGCACGCGCAGGCTTTCGACGAATATTTTCGGAATAGTTTCGAGCGCAGCTCCGTGGGTCCGCGAATGCGCATAAACCAGAACCCGTACGCCTTCATCGCTCTCGGGGGGTACGGCAGGCGCGAACAATGTTTCCATTCCGATGTGGATATACTGGTCCTGTTCAAAAAGAAGGTGCCTACCGAAACCAAGGAACTGGTCAGGGAATTGTTTTATCCGCTGTGGGACATTGGGCTTGAAGTCGGATACGCTACCCGGAACATCAAGGAATGCGTTTCCATGTGCGCGGGCGACTACGAAGTGCTCACCTCGCTGCTCGACGCCCGGTTTCTGTGCGGCATGTCCTACCTCTATTCCGACCTCATGGAAACCATCCATGATAAGCTGCTGAGGAAGCATAAGCGGTCGTTTGTGAAATGGATGCGCGAACAGACGGAAGAGCGGCATACAAAATACGGCGACTCCAGTTACCGGCTCGAACCGAATCTCAAGGAAGGGTTGGGCGGACTGCGCGACTACCACGCCACCTTGTGGCTGGGACAGACCTTGTATGATGTGCGCACCATTCGGGAATTTGTCTACGCCGATCTTTTAACCCACCAGGAATATGAGGAATTAACCGCGGCGCTGCAGTTTATCTGGAAGGTTCGTAACTGGCTTCATCAGTTTAACGGGCGGAAAGCCGATCAGCTCTATTTCGAGCATCAGATCAAGCTGGCCGAAGCCTTGAAATACCCAAAGGAAAACGACGAAGAACCTGTTGAAAAGTTCCTCGGCGTTCTCCACGGGCACATGGAACTGGTCAAACAGCAATACCTCATGTTTTTGCAACGGATCGCTCCGCGATTCAACGGCCTGAAACTGGTTAAGCCGCGAAAGCGGTTGTCGGTCACCGGACTCTATCTCGATCAGGATAAAATAGAATTCGACTCAGCCGAAGCCATCCTGGAAAAACCTCATCTGCTGGTTAAAATATTCGAACAATCCTCACGTCTGGACCTTCCGTTAAGCATCGAAGCCAAACGTCTGGCTCGCGAGTTCACCTACCTCATTGACGACGATTTCCGCTCCGACCCTTCGGTGGTCAAGGCCTTGAGCCGTATTCTCCTGGGGCCGCCCAGGACCTTCAACGTGCTGAACGAAATGTTCTATACGGGCGTCATGCCCGCGCTTATTCCCGAATTGAACACCATCATCGACCGCGTGCAATACGACGCCTATCATGTGTATCCGGTGGATAAGCATTCCTTGCGCGCGGTTCAGTTTTTAAAGCAATTTTCGGAAGCCGAGGGAAATCACGAGCACGAGCTGTTTGGGAAGCTCTTCAGGAGCCTGAAACGGCCCCATGCGCTGCTCTGGGCGACACTGCTGCACGATATCGGGAAGGGAACCCGGAGCCCGGATCACGCCGAGAGCGGCGCGGAAATCGTTAAGACCATCTTCAACCGCATGAATTTTCCCAAACAGGACATTGATACGATCTCCTGGCTGATCAGGGAGCATCTGCTGCTCGTGCATACCAGCCATGGCCGCGATATCAACGATGAGGTTGAAGTCATTCAATGCGCGCGCAGGATGCCGGATATCGAACACCTCAACATGCTCTACCTCCTCACGGTGTGCGATTCCATGGCCACCGGGCCCAAAGCGTGGAACGACTGGGCGGACATCCTCTACCGGGAGCTGTTCTTCAAGGTTTCCCGAATTCTGGAAAGCGGCGAATTCTCCACGCCCAAGGCCAGGGAAAGTTTTGAAAAGAAGAAAGAAGCGGTGCTGTCCGCGGGCGGTCCCGACAGTGAGGACCTGGCCCGCGCCTTTGAATTCATATCGCCCCGTTATCTGCTCTATACCTCCGTCAAAGACATTCTCCGTCATATCGAATTGTATAACCGGCTGGGCGCCCTGCCGGTGGTTTGGGACATCAAAAAACACGCGCGAGCAAGCTACCGGATCGTCACTATCTGCGCGCACGACCGCCCCGGTTTGATCTCCAAGATTTCGGGGGTGTTCACCCTGAACAACCTGGATATATTGAACCTGCGGGCGTACACGTGGCGCAACCGGGTTGCGCTGGACATATTTATCGTGAAGGCGCCCATAGACACCTACCGGGAAGAAGAAATCTGGCGGCGCGCCGAGGGCCAACTGGTAAAAGCTTTGGGGGGCGAGCTGGATTTAGGCGCCGCCTTGAGCGAAAAGTTCAGAAATCAAATGTTTACCAAGGAGCAAATCGGACTGAGAAAACCACGGGTGGTGATCGACAATGACGCGTCCGCGTTCTTTACGATCATCGAGGCGTACGCCCACGATTACCCCGGTCTTCTGTTCCGTTTGTCTGACGCGCTTTTCCGTTGCAACCTGGACGTGCGGGTGGCCAAGATCGGCACCAAGGTGGATCAGGCCTTCGACGTCTTTTACGTCCGTGACCTGGAGGGGCAAAAAGTTACCGATGAGCGGCAGATGGCCGCCATCCGCGAAGCGCTGGCACCGGTCATCAACGCCAATACCCCGGTTATAAAGGACCAAATTCCGGCCGCTTCCTGAATGGGCGCCGCGCGTTGTACGCTTCAGGATCTTCGCGTTCTACGGCGCCTGAAGCCAGGTTGCGCTTGCAAGCCTTATGAGTCCCCCGTCAGGACGATCTTGCCCGGTTTGCGGGGCTTCACCGCCAGCGTCTCATGCGCCAGAGACGCGTTGGCAAGTGAATTTGTGCGCCCCCCTTGCCGCAATTTCCCGCTTGGGCGTTTTTCGGAACAAGATCCAAACTGCACGGTTCGAAAAAATCCAGCAAAAATCAGAAGAAATAATGTAGTGTAAGACCAATCGCGAATTTGGGAGCGCAGGAAAATAGCGCAATTCCCGCTGGCCGCACGTACCAAGCGCCGGGATAAAGCAAAACGCGCCTGATGGAGGAACATCTTTTGGCGGAACTCAACCCCGAACATCTCAAAGCGGTAATTGGCGCCATCAATAACGGTCCTTTTTTCAAACATATGTCCATGAAGGTAACGGAACTGGGCGTCGGGTATTCGGTGGTGGCGATCGATATCGGGAAAGAGCATATGAACCCGTTTGGAGGGCTTCACGGGGGCGTCTATTCGTCGGCCATCGATACCGCGGCCTACTGGTCCGCCTATTGCGAAATCCCGGAAGAAAACGGGCTGGTCACCATTGATTTGAAAGTGGATTTCCTCGCCCCGGTCGCCGAGGAGCGGATCATTATCGACGGAAGAAGAATTAAGGCGGGAAAAACCATATTCCTTACCGAAGCCACCATGCATGACAAGTACGGAAAAATATTGGCGCACGGGACCTCAAAACTGATGGTGACCCGCAACAAGCAATCGATTTTCGATGTTGTCCAGTATGTGGGCTCAAGCGCGCTGCCGCCAAAATTTCTGCAAAGCTGATTCGGGGGAAACGGCGCGGAAAAACGCAATTTTCCCGTGCTTTACGCTCCGGGAACGTTGACTATCAGGCGCTCCTCCATGTAATCTGAAAATCGACGCTTTTGTTCTAAGCTCGCCGCCCGTCAGGGAAGAACGAAATCCTTATGTTCATAACAGCATCCATACTTTGGACAGCCGTGGTCGCCGACGCCCTGTTGGGAGACCCGCAATGGTTCCCCCACCCGGTGCGTTTTTTCGGAAAGGCCATATTCCGGCTCAGCGAAACGTTCCGCGCGCGGACTTCCGCTCCATGGATGTTGCGCTTGTACGGGTTTGTCCTGACGGTCATCGTCGTGCTGGGAGCCTACATCGCCACCTGGCTCATTCTGTTCATTGCGCTCCAGCTATCGGTCTATCTGTATTGGATCGCGGCCGCTTTTTTCGTGTACACCACGCTGGCCGTGAAGTCGCTTTACCTGGAAACCTGGCTGGTGGTCCGCGCGGTTCGAAAGGACGACCTGGAGCTGGCGCGGAGCATGCTATCGCGGGTGGTGGGCCGGGACACGGCGCGGCTGGACCGGGAAGAGATCCTGAGAGCGGTTATTGAAACAGTGGCTGAAAATCTGTCGGATGGCATAATCGCGCCGCTCTTCTACGCGCTTCTGGGAGGAGCCCCCCTGGCCATGGCCTTTAAGGCGGCCAGCACCGTAGACTCCATGATCGGGTACAAGGCCGAGCCCTATACGCATATCGGATGGTTTGGAGCGCGGCTGGATGACGTGGCCAATTTCATCCCCGCCCGACTCACCGCTTTGCTCATCATTTTGGCGGCGGCCGTCATGCGCCTGGATCACAGGGCGGCCTGGAAAATCTGGCGGCGTGACGCCCGGAAACACGCCAGTCCCAACGCGGGACACCCGGAAGCGGCCATCGCCGGAGCCCTGAATATCCGGCTGGGCGGGCCGAGTTCTTACTTCGGTCAGATAAAAGACAAACCGTACCTGGGCGATTCCGTCAGCGACATTTCAATCGAACGGGCTCGTCAGGCGGAACTGGTCATGCTGCTCGCATCCTTCTTCATGGCCCTGGGGGTTACCGTTTTCCTATGAATGAGTCCGACTCTCTTGAACAGTTTCCCGCTCACGGCGGGCTGGTGTTTGAAACCGCCCGCCGTCTTGGCGTGGAACCCGAGGACATTCTGGATTTCAGCGCGAACCTTAATCCGCTCGGACCGCCGCCCGGACTGTACCGTTATCTCACCGGCCGTATGAACAGGACGCTCCACTATCCCGACCCCTACTGCGACGCTTTGAAGGATTCCCTGAGCCATTTCCATGAACTCGAACCCGGCCATGTCGTCATCGGCAACGGATCCACCCAGCTTATATACGCGATCCCCCGCGTTCTGCGGCCGCGGCGCGCCCTGATAATCGATCCGGCTTTCGGGGAGTATGAACGGGCGGTCGAACTCGCGGACGGCGCCGCATTGGAATCGTGTACGCTCACACCGGAACAGCAATTCGTTCCCACCGGACCGCAGACCCGGGAATGGCTGGAGTCGGGCGCGGACATGATCTTTATCGGTAACCCGTCCAACCCGGCCGGCGCGCTTATCCCCCTGGAAGTCCTCGAACCATTTATAAAGCTGGCGGCCGAGCGAAATATTTACGTGATTCTGGACGAAGCGTTTATAGATTTTGCTCCCGAAGCTTCGGCGATGAACCTGCGCAAACTCCCTGAAACCACCATTGTCCTGCGTTCTTTCACCAAAATATACGCGCTTCCGGGGCTCCGGCTGGGCTACCTGATCGCGGCTCCCCGGATCGCCCGACGGATCGAGCTGGCGCTGGAACCGTGGTCGGTAAACGTTCTTGCCGAGGCCGCGGGCCAGTACTGCCTGCGCAATGGGGACTATGTGAGCGAATCGGTGGGCTATGTGGACAGTGAACGGACGTGGCTCGAAAAACGGCTCAACGCGCTGAACGCTTTCGAACTGTTCCCCAGCCGCGCCAACTATATCCTTGTCCGATGCGTCGAGCCCCGGCTGAACGCGGGCGTTTTGCAGGCGTCGCTGCTCGATGACCGCATTCTCATCCGCAACTGCGCTTCCTACCGGGGGTTGTCCAATAATACGTCAGGCTCGCCGTACGTAAGCGTGATGAAAACAAAACGCTGCTGGCGAGCCTGGAAAGAACAATTCGTTCGTTATAGCTATGTATGGATAGATAAAAGACGCGAGGCGTCTCACGTGTTTATTTGAACCTGCCACCGATCCTTTTGTTTCGAAACCCGCACAGGGACTTCAAACACCTTGCTGAGAAGTTCGTCGTTCAATATGGTTTCGATAGGCCCGGACGCCACTTTGCGGCCCTGCTGAATAAGGATTCCGTTTCTAAAGCTGGGCATTATTTCCGAAACCCTGTGCGTGACCATAATGATGGTCGGTCCATTCTGGAGCTTGGCCATGCGTTCGACCAGGTACAGGAATTTCTCCCGAGACGCCAGATCGAGCCCGGCGCACGGTTCGTCCAGAATGAGCAACGCCGGCTCCGGCAAACAGGCCCGCGCCAACAGCACCCGCTGTTTTTCTCCCGAGGAGAGGTTTTCATATTCCCGGTCTTTCAAGGCGTTGAGGGACATGTCCTCCATCAGCGCCTCCGCCCGGCGTTTCTCATCTTCCGTGGGGGTTCGAAAGAGACCGAACGTGGCGTACGCTCCGGAAAGAACTACTTGCAAGGCGGTGTCGTGAGCGGGGATTTTCTCCTTGAGCGCGGAGGACACCCATCCCATGTGCCGCCGCAGTTCCCGCAGGTCCACTTTTCCGTAGCGCCGGTTCAAAACCCAAACCTCGCCGCTGCTCGGCCAGAGGTATCCCGCTATGATCCTGAGCAGAAGCGTTTTTCCCGCGCCGTTCCGTCCAATAACCACCCAATGTTGGCCCCGGTCCACAGTCCAGTCTATTCCCTTGAGGAGAGGACGGTCACGCCACAATTCGACATTTTTTAACTGGATAACCGGTTGCTCTTTGTCCTCCCGATCCATAGGAGCCATGAAAATACCTTTCATATAAAAGCCGGCGGCCGCCGGCCTTGTCAGAACTAAAAGGAAGTCCCTTGTCCGCCGCTTCAGCGAAAACCGACAAGGGACTTGAGCTGTCCTGAATTGGACAGAGCGGTCCTTAATCCTTTTTCAGCCAGGGCATCATGGCGCGCAGCTGGTCGCCCACCGCGTTAATGGGATGCTCGGCTTCACGGACGCGTGTCGCGCTGAAGACCGGACGGCCGACCTGATTTTCCATAATCCATTCGCGGGCAAACTCGCCGGACTGAATTTCGTCCAGTATCTTCTTCATTTCCTTGCGGGTTTCTTCCGTGACTATGCGCTTTCCCCTGGTGTAGTCGCCAAATTCGGCTGTGTCGCTTATGGAATAGCGCATGTACTTGAAACCGCCCTGGTAGAGCAGGTCCACGATCAGTTTCATTTCATGCAGGCATTCAAAATAGGCGATCTCGGGTCTGTATCCCGCCTCGACCAGCGTATCGAAGCCCGCCTTGATCAGGGCGCTCATCCCGCCGCATAACACGGCTTGTTCGCCGAACAGGTCCGATTCCGTTTCTTCGCGGAACGTGGTCGGGATGACGCCCGCGCGGGCCGAACCAATACCCTTGGCGTACGCCAGGCCCGTCGCAAGAGCTTCACCGGTGGCGTCCTGGTGAATGGCCACCAGCGAGGGGACCCCGGCCCCTGACTCGTATTCGGATCGGACCAGGTGACCCGGGCTCTTGGGGGCGACCATAATCACGTCGACATCGGCCGGAGGAGTGATTTGACCGTAATGGATGGCGAACCCATGGGAAAACATCAGTGTTTTGCCCTTGGTCAGATGTTGTTTCAGATCGTTATTGTAAATAACTCCCTGAGCATGGTCCGGAACCAGAATCTGGATAATATCCGACTGCTCCGCCGCTTCAGCGGCCGAAACGGGCTTGAAGCCATGCTGTTGAGCCAGTTCGTAATTCTTGGAACCCGGTCTTTGGCCTATGACAACTTCAACGCCGCTGTCGCGCAAATTAAGAGCCTGGGCATGGCCCTGGCTTCCAAAACCAATTATGGCAATTTTCTTCCCAGCCAGTCTTTCGAGGTCCGCGTCTTTCTCGTAATAAGCTTTGATTTCCATAAGTACACTCCTAAGTTTAAATTATCTTGATCCTCGATACCCGATGAGATCAGATATGAAATAATATCTTCGATAGTCGGAACATCCTGACAATATCTTGTGAAACAAATACAACTACAGTTTTTCATTGACTACCGGGTTCGACAACACGCCGATCCCTTCAATCTCCACCTCAATCACGTCGTTTTCCTTGAGAAATACGGGCGGGTTGCGAGGGTAGCCTACCCCCTCGGGTGTGCCGGTCATGATGATCGTTCCGGGCAGCAACGTAAACGCGCGTGAAAGATAGCTGATGAGTTTCTTGCAGTCAAAAATCATGTTGGAGGTATTGGAGTCCTGCATGGTTTCGCCGTTGAGCCGTGTTTTGATATTCAGATTGGCGGGATCCAAATCCGTCCGTATAACCGGTCCCAGGGGGCAAAACGTATCGAAGGATTTGCCGCGCGTCCATTGGTTGTCCCCACGCTGCGCTTTTCGGCACGACACATCGTTTCCGCAGGTGTAGCCCAACACGACCCCCAGCGCGTCCTCCTCGCTCACATGTTTGGCTTTCTTACCGATGATGACAACCAGTTCCCCTTCATAATCGACCGACTCCGGCAGCATGACGGGTATTTCTATATTTTCTCCCGGCCCTATGAGCGATGTTGTCGCTTTCAGGAAAACTATCGGTTTCTCAGGCGCTTCAAATCCGCCTTCCGCGGCGTGCTCCCGATAGTTTCGGCCTATGGCGAAAATGTTAGGGGGGTCCACCGGCGCCACTAATTGGACTTCTTCCAGCCCGAGGCGGGACGTTCCAGGCTCCAAACCGGCAAAGGGATCGCCTTTGGCCGGAATAACCTGATCTTCTTCCAGCAGACCGTAGTGCAGCGTGTCCTTGTGTTTAAATCGGACGATCTTCATAACCAAACTCCCATCGCGCGACAAATCAGTACATACTGGCTTCAGACATCCGCCTCCGCCGGGCTTGACGGATAAAAAAAGGTCAGACACTCAACACCGGCATCAACCATTCACGAAAATTAAGTTGGGATGATCGAAAATTTCAGAAGGCGAGAGTCTCTGGCTGAAACGAGATTATCACGTATTTACATTATTTGATCTAGGATTTTTGCGCCTCTGGAGCCTACCTGGCAAAATGGCGTACGCTCTCTTGTAATTCGATCCGGTCTGAAAACTCTGAATATGCATTTTCGCCCTTATTACCGGATTAGTATCAGCTAATTAAATACATTTCAATAAATTACTCTACAGCCGGGCGCGCCGGGGCGGGAATTACCCCCGGCGCCGTTTGCCCGAGGCGTTACGGCCCATCCCGGAATTCCAATAATAGGCGGCGTACTTGTGACGCATGGCGCAATTTTCTCATCCCCAGAAGAAAAAAGGCCTGTCATGAAAAATGAAAGGCCGGAATTCTTGTTCATGGAGGCTCCTGACGGAACCTCCATGGACAGCTTTTCGGAATGTATTGATCCGCAAACCGCCGGGCGCCGAAGCGTATGCGCGGGCCCGTTTCGCGGAATTATTCAGCTTTCGCTTTTCACTTTTTCAGCGATTTCCTTGAACTCATCCTCATTGAGCACTCTTTTTATGTCATGGGAATGGAGTTTAACCCGCATGAGGACTTCCATGGCCTGTTCCGGGTTCAGCTCTATACCCAGACTCTCGGCCCAAATCCAGATGTTGTCCAGACCGCTTTTCTTGCCCATGACAATTTGAGGTTTCTCATGGCCCACAAATTCGGGATGCACGGGATACACGGTGGTGGGATGGTCTTTATAGGCCTGTCTGTACCACCCGGTCACGATACCCGATTCGATGGTGTACGCTCCATCGCCAATAAAGGGACGGCAGGATGGAACCTGCACGCCGGACAAATCCCTGACCAACTGAGAAAGCTCGTTCAGCTTCTTATAGTCGATCCCCACGTCGATACCATACATGGTCAGCAGAGCCAGCACGGTTTCTTCCATGGGAGTGTTGCCCGCCCGCTCCCCGATTCCCAGAACCGTGGAGTGAATGACTTCCGCGCCGGCGAGCACGGCGTTGATGGTGTTGGCCACGCCCATTCCAAAGTCCGAATGAAAATGGATCTCGATCGGCTTTTTGATTCTTTCCTTCACTCTTTTGGCAAAGTAGGTGGCCGCATGCGGATTGATGACTCCAAAGGTGTCCACGAGCGTAAAGGCGTCCATGTGGCCTTCGTTGGACACCTTGTCCACGAGATCCAGCAGCCAGCCGATGTCCGTTCTCGTGCCGTCAATGGTAAAGAAAACGGTGTACAATCCCAGTTCCTTGGCCCTGGAAGTGGCTTGAATGGACAGATCTATGGCCTTTTGAAGGGGCCACTTATAAGCCCGCTCAATAAGATGGGCGCTTGAAGGAATTTCGATGACGATGCCGGTCGCCCCGCAATCCGCGGCGAGTTCAACGTCCTTGACCATGCAGCGGCAAAAACAAAAGATCTCGGAAGCGAGATTGCGTTTCACTATCTCCCGAATGGCCGCTTCGTCGCGGGGAGAAACCGCCGGCATGCCGGCTTCTATGCGATGCACGCCGACTTCACTCAATTTTTCGGCAATTCGTATTTTCTCATCTTTGGTGAAGATGATGCCTGCCTGTTGTTCTCCGTCACGTAAGGTCACATCATGTATTTTCACTTTTTTCGGCGGATTAAAGTCTTTTCTGACTTCGTCGAAATAGTTCCAAGGGCTGACGAACCAATTTTCAGTTTGCCACGGTGTCTTATCCAATTCTTAATCCTCCCGTTCTTCTGGCGTCAAAGGGCATTGCCAGTAATTTTTCTCAAGTTATAAATAAGCCGGATGGTGGTTAACATGAGAGTTCCCTGAGTAAAGGCAACCACTCAGAGCCCGCTCCGGCGCTGGTCAGGCTGGTAATGAAGTTCATAAGACGAGATTGGGGGGTCGTGTAGACTACCTCAATAATGCGCCTTCCGCCCTGCTAAACATCGCGCAGCTTAGCCACAAATTGAATTTGTACCAAATATTGTACACTCAAGTCAACATTTGTGCGTTCTTGGCGCAATAAAAATAATTAACAGCCTAAAAATTTCCCGCCGTCTCGCAGAAAAAACTTGCGCAGCGGCAGCTTTTTCTGCGATTGTGGAGCTTCTCTTTTTTACGGTGATCGTCATTCAATATGCAACGAGAAAACGAGTGAAAGAGTATGGACGAAAAAAAAGTACAAGCGCTGGGTGAAAAAGCGTATAAGCTAGGTTTCGAATACGAAGTAACGTATCGTGGCTGCGGCCAGTGCGTGATCGGGGCGATCCAGGACACGCTGGGAATAAAGGAAGACGCGGTATTCAAGGCGGCGACCGGATTCGCGGGCGGCATCGGGTTGATGCAGGACAGCGCCTGCGGCGGCTACGCCGGGGGCGTGATGATTCTGAGCAGTTTCATAGGCCGTGAAAAGGATACATTTGGCGATCCGGAAAAGAAACGGTTCACGTCTTTTGCTCTGGCCAAAAAACTTCATGACAAGTTTATCAAAGAATTTGGCACGGTGAACTGTCACGGCATCCATCTTAAAATGTTCGGAAGGCCCTATTATTTATGGGACCCGGACCAAATGGCAAAGTTCGACGAAGCGGGTGGGCACACGGACAAGTGTCCGCATGTGGTCGGTACGGCCGCCAGATGGGTCATTGAGCTGCTCGCCGAAGAAAAGCTTATCTGACAGCCATTGAGTCAAAACCGGCCGCATAGGGACGACGACGGCGTTCAAGCGCCGATTGCGCCTGAAGGGCGGCCGGAATCCAGGCGCGGCGGCCTTACGATCTTTTTATCAATCCGACCACGTAGAGCAGCACAATTGCCCCTATGGTGGCCATAATCAACCTTGCCAGCAGCCCATAGGCCGCAAGACCGACCAGACTGAAGAGGAATCCTCCCAAGAACGCCCCCACGATTCCCACAAGAATGTTCCCCAGAAGCCCGAAACCGCGGCCTTTCATGATCTGTCCGGCCAGCCAGCCGGCTATGAGCCCAATAAGCAAGGAGAGTATTATACCCATGTGGATCTCCCTTCAGTCGTTTGAAAAAACGTTACAGTCAGAAGTAGGATAATCGTACATATATCGAACGGATTTCATTGTAGGGCATGGCCACGCCCTTTACAACCGGGAAACCGTCTGTTGCTTTATAATGAGTATCCCTGACGGTCATGAATCCAATAAGGGGTTGGTGGGGTCTCCTTCGGACACCATGGTTTCCATGATCGTTCTTTCCTGCGGCGACGGCAGATAGCCCGCCAGATCGGACTTAAGCACGGTTTCCCCCCGCTGATTGGTGAACGTGGCTGTCGCACGGGCGAACCGCCGCTCCTTTTCAAGCTCCGTAATGGTCAGTTCGCAGGTGATGGTGTCACCCGGATATACGGGCTTGATAAATTTGAACGCCATTTCCGTGGCCAGCCAGGCCCATTGTCCGCCGGGCTCGCAAATCATGGCGCCCACCAACAGGCCATGAAGGATCGGCCCCGTGAAACCCTTGGCGCCGCAATACCGGTCGTCGAAATGGCAGGGGTTATAGTCCCTGGTTATCCGCGCGAATTCATCCAGTTCCTCCGAGTGAAAGGCGCGGCTGAAAACTATGGTGGTTCCCTCTTCAATGGCCCCCGCTATCGACTTTCTCCTCCAGTCTCTCATCCTCTATACTCCGCTTGTCCGCTCGCTCCGGCAGGGGCGCTTACGCCCCTTCGCTTTTTCCTTCTTCCTATTTCCCGATGTTCGCCCTCTATACAATGAGTCAAAGGACTTGCGCAAACTTCTTTCGCGCTTTGGGAAATGGACAATGTTCCCTCGAGGCGCTCACGCCGATCATCATTTAAAAAAATTTGTAAGATCGGCCCGCAGATATTGTATAGATAAAGCGTCATTGCTTTCATCGGATGGTATCGGTCATTCATTAAAAATCTCAGCGCCGAAAGTGAAATCATGAGCATCGACAAGCAGGTGAAAGAAGCCATTGTGCGGCAAGCGCAACGCGAACCGTTTGCGCTGAAATTCGGAATGGAACTGCTCGAACTGGAGGCGGGGTATTCAAAGGTCGCCATGACCTTTACCCCGGACATGGAAAATCTGGCCGGAACCGCGCATGGAGGCGCTCTGTTCGCGCTGATGGACGAGGCGTTCGAAACCGCCTCCAATTCACACGGCACGTTAGCCGCGGCCCTGAACATGAGCGTCAATTATCACGCCGCTCCTGAACCCGGAGTACGTCTGATCGCGGAAGCCAGGGAATACAGCCGTACCAGAAAGACCGCTCATTACAATATCACGCTTCGCGACGAACATGACACGCTCATCGCTTCCTGCACGGCGCTGGTGTACCGCAAGGGAGTTCCTCTGCCATATCTGGAGCCATCCGAAAGCTGAAGCCTGCTTTCCCGACATGAAAACCTTGCTCCCGTCGCTTTAAAGCTTATGTTCTGCAGGTAAAGTCAGCGCGCCATGGCGCGCCGCGAGGATAAAAGCATGCTGTCGATTGAAACGCTGGACAAGGTCAAGGGGCGCGCCAATGAGCTGGCGCGGGAAGCCGCGCGAAAACCGGGCGTTCTATACGCAGATGTGCGGCTGGAATTGGGCGAAACGGTCGCGGCCATAGCCGAAAACGGGGCGCCGCGAAGAGCGGCCAAGGACGCCTATCTGGATCTGGGCGTACGCGTTATCGCGTCGGAAGCGCCGCCGGCCGCCGGACACGTGGGGTTGGAACTGGGCGCCGCGGAAGAGGACAGACTCCCGGAAATAATTCAAGACGCCTTGCTGCGGGCTTCGGAACGCGCCGTCGCCAACGCGCGGTCCAAAATGGAGGCCCGAAAACGATTCACCAGCCTGGGCAAAAGCCTGCAATCGTGGGAACTCGCCTCGATCCCGGTCTCGCAAGTAACGCTGGAGGCTGAGTACGATATCGATCCCTGTTCGGTTACTCCGGAAACAGCGTCCCGGTTGGTTGCCGATATTTCCACCCGGTTGGCCGCCGAGGATAAACGAATCGTCTATAACGGAGCGCAGGCGGAATCTTCGATAATACGGTTTCTCTTCGCCAGCAGCGAAGGGACGCTCATCGACCGCCCGTACACGCTCACGCTCGGAGCGGTCTTTCTGGTGGCCGCGAACGGCGCGGTTACCCAGGAGCATTACGATTACATCGGTCATCAGCGCGGTTGGGAACTCCTCACAGAGGGCTTTGACGACGGTTATATCCGCTCCCTGCCGCTTGCGCCGACAGGACTCCAGCTCGCTCGTGACACCATCGAACTCTGCGAGGCCCCGGCTCTGAAATCGACCGGCAAACCGGTCGTGGTGGTCACCGACCCAAACTTCAACGCGCTTCTGGTTCACGAAATCATCGGGCATCCCACCGAAGCGGACCGAATCCTGAAATGGGAAACGGCCTACGCGGGCCGGAGCTGGCTGTTCGGGGACCGGGAACATAACCAGATCGGCAAACAGATCGCCTCGGAACTCATTACCGCCTATTCAGATCCGGCGCTTCCCGGGTTCGGCCATTATCCCTTTGACGACGAAGGAACGCCGGTCAAACGGGTGGCGTTGATCGAGCGGGGAATGATGAAAGGTTTCATGAACAGCAGGGAAACGGCCGGCCTGTTGAAGGCGGAGCCCAATGGCCATTACAAAGCCTCCAAGGCGTCATTGGTCCCCCTCATCCGAATGTCCAACACGGTTTTTGAAGCGGGACAAACGCCGCCCGAAAAACTGATTTCCGAGATTGACGACGGATGGTATCTGTCCGGCATGCGCATTCCGTCCATCAGCGAGTCGCGGGAAAACTTTCGTATTTCCGCCAAAAAGATTTTTGAGATCAAGAACGGGCGGCTGGGGCGCTTGTACCGGGACGGCGGCATTACGTCTGACTCCAGGGACTTCCTCATGAATGTGGACGGCGTGGGCAATGATTTCAACCTGTTTGCGATTCCCAATTGCGGCAAGGGTCAGCCCATGCAGATTAAAAAACTGGGTAACGGGAGCCCAACCCTTCGCTCACGGGCGCGCCTGGCCGGCGCGTAACCATAAAAGGGACAACTCATGAAGAAGACGCAGGAACTCCGAGACGCGGTCGAACGGGCGATAGCCTACGCGAAGGCTCAGGAAGGCGCGCGCGAAGCCGAGGCCTTCGCGTCGGCGAACGATCAGCGCATTGTTCGGCTCAACTACACCTCGCATCTGCCCTGCAACGGCGTGCAGGAACCCAAGTCGGTCGGCAATTTCGGGCTGGGAATACAGGTCGTGTTCGAACGTGATGGCCGGAAGCTCATCGGCTTTGGCTCCGATCCCGGCGACCTGACTATCGAGGGCGCCAAACGGGCCTTTGAAAAGGCGCGCCTGACCGCGGTGGAAGACCCTGATTTTCACTCCCTGCCCGCGCTCGGAACGTCCGCGCCGGGAACGGAGGGACACTGCGATCCCCGGCTCATGTCCCTGCCCGAGGAAAATCTGGTGGCGCTGGGATGGGACACCCTGTCCGGGGCTCTGGATGAATATGAAAAAACCGGCTCCCTGCGGGACGCCGTGGCGCGTGATCCGGCGGCGCTGGCTCTGGTGGTCGGCGGGGACGTCATTGCGCTTCGTGAACGGATGGCCGTTTTTTCAACCGGGATGGAACGCGTCTTGAGCGACGAAAGCGCGCTCATACTCTCCTCGGTTTCCGCCATGATCGAATCGCATGGGGCCAAAGGGAGCGGCTGGCGGGTGGCCTCTTCGCTGGAGTCCTTTCATTCCGACGCCGGTCGCGAGGCTGCCGGCGCCAGCGTCCGCGTTATGGACGGCGTTCGAATCGAAGCCGGAGACTATCCGGCGGTCCTGGGCCCTCAGCCCATGGCCGATCTGTTCAACAATATTATCGTTCCCTCGCTGCGATTGGACACACTGTACACGGGAGGATCGGCTTTTCAGAAAAAACTGGGGCTTCAGGTTGCTGCAGACTCCTTCAATCTGGTCGATGACGGCGCCACGCCCGGACTTGCCGGGACCAAGGGATATACTTGCGAAGGTTTTCCCACCGGCGCGACCAAACTCATTACCAACGGCGTTATGACCGGAGTTTTGAGCAATCATTACGAATATCAAAGGACGCTCAACAATCCACGGTCGATGGAGCTGTTGGGGCAAGACCCGCGAGCCTGGAAGGAAGCGCTCTATCCGCGCAACGGGTTTCGATTCGGCATGGGAGGCGGGCGGAGCTTTTCGACGCCTCCGTCCATCGCTTCCACCAACCTGAGGGTATCCGGCGACACGGCGGCCGACCTGGAGGAACTCATCAAACCCATTGAGCGGGGAATCTATATCGGGAGAATCTGGTACACCTACCCCATGAACGGGCTCGCGCCGGCCGATTTCACGTCCACGGTCATCGCCGATTCCTTCCTGATTGAGAACGGCCGGATCTCCCGCCCTCTTGCGGCCAACACCCTGCGCGTTCACGACAACGCCAAACGTCTGCTCATGGATATAACCGGGTATTCCAACCGCATAAGACCGGTCGTTGTATGGGCCGCCGATGAAGTGGTGTATTCACCCGATGTCGCGGTGGGCAGTCTTCATGTGGAGCCGATCGGGGAGTTTCTTACGACATAAAGCCGCGAAGACGTGAGCGGACGCAAAAGCAAAAAGAAAGGCAGGGCGCCAAGCCCTGCCTTTACGATCGGTCACTTCAGATTGTCTACTTTTTAAATTTCTTTCTTCCTACGGCCACCAGACCAAGAAGACCCGCGCCCAGCAGAATGACGGTCGACGGTTCGGGTACCGGCTTACATGATACATTGTCTACGCCGCGCAGTCCGGGCGATGGATCGGTTCCGGAGATGTATGAATTGGCGTAGAATACCACCGCCAAGGCGTCATAAGAACCGTTTATCTGAAATGGGTCGGAGAGAAAATAGTCCCAGTCGGGCTGCCAGTCGGGCCGTGTGGCTATATCGGCCGAATAGAGGACATTATAGGCAGGCGTGCCCTCGAACTTTCCAATGTCCCACGTGTTGATGGTTTCAGATCCCGTCAGGCCGACCACGAAAACTTTGGCGGAAGCGCTTACGTTGTAGACTTCCTCATATATAAAATCGAAACCGATGGTGTACCACCCGTTAAGGGAGCTATCCCACTCGCATCCCTGGAAAAGAATGCTTGCTTCATCCAAATGGCGCGCGTAAGCGCCGTCCACGCCAAGCCCGTCATCAACGATTTGCCATCCGGAAGTAGCGTTGCCTCTGCCGAGCCATTGCCCGTAGGTCCCCGAGTCTCCGACCAGACTCGTGTTATTTACGTTCACGCCATCCTCGAAATCGCCATTCATGATGTAGGCGTAAGCCCCCCCGGCGAACACCATCAAGCAGGCTGCCACGGTCAACGCAAAAACGGCCAAACTCTTTCTTCGCATATTCCCTCCCCTTTCTTACTACTCCAAAGTCCACACCGACGCTTGATGCGTCGACCTCTTTTTGCAGTAGCCCCTACCAGCTGCAATTTATGTTCCGGCTAATTAATCTTTTGTTTTCAATGGCTTAGCAAATGAGCCCGGATGGTCTCGCCGAGAACGTTAAAGGTTTCGACAGACTTTAACGCTCTTCTTCGGCTCCACGGTCTACGTATTGAGTTATTCAAAAGAGTAGCCAATGGATATCAGTCTATTTTTATTGTTTTATTTCAGTATTTTACAGTTTTATTTTCATCTTAATTCCGTTTTTCTAGTTTGTTTTTTAATATGTTAATTTTTTCGACATTATTTTGTTTATATTCTCTGTCCCGCGCTGGAGTACCCCATAATTTTCATTCGCAATTTCAACATGTTATCCATATACTCTTGAAAGCCCGAAACGATTATTTTACCATTGGATCGCCGTATTCCGACCATGGCGGCGAGGAACGGATAACCCCTTGTCTCCACACCGTAAAAGGAGAATTGCCTGCGCCCGCCATGGTTGACAAAAAGATACTTATTCGTTTTTGTAGCTTAAACTTGGGGCGGCTGATCGGGAGATCCAAGTCGCTTTGAACCGATCAGTTTGAGAGGAGATTTACATGTCTCATAATATCGTAATCATCGGGGCGGTGGCGGCCGGCCCCAAAACAGCGTGCAGGCTCAAACGTCTCCGGCCGGAATATCATGTCACCATGGTCGACCGTGACCGCACCATTTCTTACGGCGGTTGCGGCATACCTTATTTTATTTCCGGCGATGTCAGCGACGCCAGTCAGCTGGTTTCCACCAGCTTCCATATGGTGCGGGACGAAAAATTCTTCCGCGAAGCCAAGGATATCGAGGTCTTGTCGCGGACCGAGGCTCTATCCATCGACCGCGCCGCCCAAAAAGTGCTTGTCCGCTCGTTGGATACCGGCCAGGAGCGGGAGCTTCCCTACGACCGGCTTGTGCTAGCCACCGGCAGCAAACCCAAAAAACTGCCCATACCCGGCGTGGATCTGGACGGCGTGTACACGGTTTCCAATATCAACGAAGCGGTGCGCATTAAGGAAATGGTGTCCAAGGGCAAGGTGGGAACAGCCTTGATAATAGGCGGAGGAGCCATCGGACTGGAAATGGCCGAAGCTCTGGCTGATTTGTGGGGAATAGAAACCACGGTCGTTGAAATCATGGACCAGATTCTGCCGGGGGTGGTCGATCCCACCATCGCCCATATGGCGCAAAAAGTCATGGAGGACAACGAGATTTCATTTTTGCTGTCCGAGGGGGTTCAATCCATCGAAGGAGACGGCGCCGTGGAACGCGTGATAACCGACAAGCGGACCCTGGACGCCGATCTGGTTATCATGGCCGTGGGTGTCCAGCCCAACGCGGATCTGGCGAAAGCGTGCGGCCTGGAGCTTTCTTCCGGTGGCGGTATCAAGGTGAACAAACGCTTTCAAACATCGGATCCCACTATCTACGCGGGAGGCGATTGCGTCGAACTCCCGCATATCATCACGGGCGGGACGGTCTACATGCCTGCCGGTTCGCTGGCCAATCGGGAAGGGCGCGTTATCGGGACCAACCTGGCGGGAGGCGAAGCCGAATTTCCCGGCGTGGTCGGCAGTTTCATTATCAAGATTTTCGATATGGCCGTAGCCAAGGCGGGGTTGAGTCTCAAGCAGGCCCAAAAGGCCGGTTTCGACGCCATCCACGCGTTTGTGGTCCAGGCCGACCGGGCGCACTTCTATCCTGAAATGGAATTGCTGTACATGGACCTCGTGGTTGAAAAGGGAACCGGCAGGGTTTTGGGAGTCCAGGGCATCGGCCACAAACACGCGGGCCTGGACGGCCGGGTGAACGCCGTGGGCGCGCTGCTCAAATATAACGCCACGGTGGAGGATGTCAGCAATTTGGAAGTGGCTTACGCTCCCCCCTTCTCCGCGGCCATGGACATCGTAAACGCGCTGGGCAACACCGCGGAAAACATACTGACGGAAAGAAACCGGTCCATAGGTATCAGCGAGTTCGACAAGATGTTTAAGGACCGGAGCGCCGGCGATTTTATTTTTCTGGATGTCCGGGGCCCAGGAAACGCCGATCCCTACGCGCAGAAATATCCAGCCGTATGGATCAATATTCCGCAGGACGAGTTGAGACGCCGCATGAGTGAGGTCCCCAAGGATAAAAAGCTCGTTCTGGTGTGCAATTCCGGGGTCAGATCGTATGAGGCCCAATTGGCGCTGGAAACCGCGGGTTTTTGCGATACGGTCAACCTGGCAGGCGGGATCGCCGCGCTAAAGAAATGGGGCCTCGACGTGCTTACGCTGGACGAGCAGGATTGATTCGAACGCGCGGGCATGATTCCCGCTGGATCAAAAAAAGGCCGCTTCCTTAAGGGAACGGCCTTTTTCATGCGCGCTTCAAAATTACATGGAAAAACGCAGATAGAAGCTTGAGACAATGGCCCATAAAAGCGCGAGCGCGGTAATAATGATGCAAGCGGAGGCCAGGACATTATGAAAAAAGTTCTCGCGGCTTTTTTCCCGGTAGCCCATCAGGAAACCCAGCGCCGCTCCGGCCACCATTCCCCCGCCGTGCCCCCAGTTATTGATGCCTTGCGCAAGCAGTCCGAACACAAAAATGGCGATGGCCCAACCGCCGATTTGCCGGTATATGGCCTGTCCGTACACTCCCCCCCGGCTTTTACCGTAGTACAAGGCCGCGCCGATCAGACCGCACACCGCCGCGGACGCGCCAATGGTAAACTGCACGCCGGCGAAATAGGAGACCAGGAAACCCACTGCGCCGCTCAGGGTATAGATGATAAAGAACCGGTTTATACCGTACTCGTGAAGGACCAAAGGCCCGATCTGGCGGAGGGCGAACATATTGAAAAGAATATGCAGCACGCCGCCGTGGAGATAATTGGCCGTAATCAGCGTCCACCAGCGATGGAAGCGGTCGATGGGAACAGTCCCGGTGGCGCCCAGAAGGAGGAGGCTGTTATCCGCGGGAGATAAAAAGGTAAAGGGGTTCATATTCATCTTGGACGCAAAGGGATTAAGCAGCAGGGAAATGATGTACATTCCCACATTGACGAATATGAGCGTGCGGATAAGCTGTCCCGGCCCGAGGAAACCACGCGTCAGGATAGCGCTTTTCAGCGCCGACCCCGGCCTCGATAGGCCGCAATAGGGGCATCGGGCTTCATCCTTGCTGACCAGCTTACCGCAATTGGGGCACAGTAATGATTGTCGTTTGCTTTCCGCCATATCACATCCCGAATGAAAACTATTTTGATTTCAGGTCAAACCGCCAGGCGGTGTAGGGCGCCCCGCGCGGGTCCTTGACTTTTACTTTTTAACCTCCAAGATTCTTACAGTATCATGTAAACGTGGGCAAGGCCAAACCGAATGCGTTCATGCCCTCTGCTGACTTTGAATATTTTCGATTTATACTTTAGATAACGGTTCAAGATCCAAAAAGTTTACGTGTTTCTTCATTGCAAGCGAACGCGCAGGAGTGTTTTATTCTATGCTTCAGGCGCGGAGAAAGGCGCTCATATGGCCAAAAAGATACAAAAAGAAGGCATGTTCGTAAAACTGGAAACGACCCTCATCGTGGCCGCCGCGGCCATGATTATCGGATTTCTGGGGGGCGTCATCTACAGCACCTATCACTCGGGCCCTCCCGTGTCAGCCCGCCAGGCCGCCACTCCCCCTCAAGGCTCGACGGCGAAGGAACAGCAGGCTCCCCTTGGTCTGGTGTCCCAAATTCCCGATCTGGAACGGGAGGCCAAACTCAATCCCCAAAGCGAGGAAGCGTGGATTGCTCTGGGTAACGCCTACTTCGATGTAAAAGACAATCAGAAAGCCATCGACGCGTATGGCAAGGCGTTGGAAATCGATCCTAAAAACGCCAATGTGTGGACCGATCTGGGGGTAATGTACCGGCGCAACGGCCAACCGCAAAAAGCCATCGAGGCCTTTGACAAGGCCATTGCGGCGGATCCGAAACATGAGGTATCCCGCTTCAACAAGGGCGTGGTTCTTATGCAGGACCTCAATGACGCGGAAGGCGCGCTTACAGCGTGGGAGGGTCTGGTGGAAATAAACCCCTCGGCGACCACTCCCAACGGACAGCCGCTGAAGGAAGTGGTGGAACGGTTCAAAAAAGGGGCTGCGCAGAAATAAAAACGACCTGATTTAGAACTTACGCGTCCCCACTATCGGGAAAGATAAACGCGCTGAGATAATTTTGCAGGCTTTGTTTACCTTCAGGACTCAGAGCGGGGCAGCCGTCAGCGTCCTCGACGCCCTCAGCGACCTTGGATGCGAACACCATGCAGGTGGCCGCCCCGCATTCATGGCAGTTCGTCTTCGGCAGCAACTTGAGGATCTCGAAGATTTTAGGCTGCTGGGAACCGGTGCGTTTGGGTATGATGGTTTCCCTGTTCTCCCACGCCTGATTGATTTCCCGCGTCATCCAATTCACGATTTTAACGGCTTCTTCCTGGTCCTTGAGCGCGTTGACCGCGATGCGGTCCGCATGAACCGTAATAAGCCTGCCGTAGGTTTTGAAGGTCACCGAAGGCGGTTCCTCACAGTAGTGAAAGCCGCCCAACTCGCTATTTAGATACGGAAGGACGTCCCGGATATCGGCGTCAAGATAAGCCACACAGTGCAACGACTCAAATCCGGGATTGCATTCCGGACTGAAGATATCCATGCGGTAATTTTTAACAATCATCTCGCTTGCCCGCCTCATTGGGAACTCAATTTGAATCAAGTCGACGATACCGGTTCACAGACCAGAACATTTCTTTCATCAACGCTGAATGAACACTCTTTTTTAAGTTTCAGTTTCAGCCGCTTTCGCGCCCGATGCAGCCGGACTTTGGCGTTTTCAGCCGATATGTCCAAAATCTCGGCGACTTCCCGGTGGTTGAATTCCATAATGTCATAGAGAATAAGCGTCGAACGGAGCGGTTCCGGCAGCGATTCCATTTTATCCTGCACGCATTTACTCATCTGAAATTGCTCAATCATTTTTAGCGCTGACTTGCTTTCAAACAGCGGCGTTGTCTCCGGATCATGACTCTCGAATGAGTTTCTTTTTTTTCGATCGCGAAAATGGTCCTGACAGAGATTGTAGGCGATCCGGAAAAGCCAGGCGCGAATTTGGGAGATGTCCCTTATGGAGTCCAGATTCCGCTGCGCTTTGATGAACGTTTCCTGCGTCAGGTCATCCGCGGCCCACTCATCTTTCACCAGCGCCAGGACAAATTTTCGTATGGGCTGGTAGTATTGGTCGTGCAGGTCCCAAAGATCCATTCCGGTTTCCATTCGCTTTCAGCAGCAAGAGGCCACGCCGTTTTTTTCGCAATCACAATCTGCGGCCGCGTCGCTCTTGCGCTTGCTCATGATTTCTTGAATGGCGCCCCGCATGCTCATCATGGCGCCTTGTTTCATCTGGTTCGCCAACACTACCGCCTCATCGATGTCAGTGGGGCTCAGACGCGCCTCTTCCGCTTTTTTGAAGTAATGCTCGAAGCAGGGAACGCAATTTGCGGCTGACGCGGCGCCGAGACAAATCAGCAACTGTGTACTGGTATCCATAGTGTACCGTTCCTTTCACTGCGCTGTAAATATTGTTGTTTACCGTTAAGACGTAAACAGGCCGCGCTTGGTTACAGGTTTCCGGCCATTATCTGAAAAGGAGAGAAAAACGTGTGGCGCGTCAGACCGTTTATCTGAAAACGCGACCGCTTACAGGAGAGGAACAGATGAGAAGGGCTTAACCCTCGCGACGTGGCCGTCAGCTTCTTTGCGCCCGCGCTCTTTGAACGGCCAGCAGGAGGCCGCCGCACAGAATCATCCCCATACACAGGAACTGGCCCATGGTAAAGCCTCCCCAGAGCGTTCCCAATTGCTCGTCGGGCTGACGAATATACTCAATGAAAAAGCGCGCCACGCCGTATCCCATGAGATATATCCCGGCGTGAAAGCCGTGGAAGGGCTTTATGTTGCGGATGGACCACATGAACGCGAACAGCACGATTCCTTCAAAAAACGCCTCAAAGAGCTGTGAAGGCCACCGCAGTTGGCGGGTCGGATCGTTGGGAAAGTACATTCCCCACCAGCCGGTGGTCACCCGGCCGTAGAGTTCGCCGTTTATGAAATTTCCCAGCCGGCCGAAGGTGTATCCCAGCGGGAACGCCGTCGCAAAAAGGTCCAGAAGCGTGAACGCGCCCAGCCGGTAGCGACGTTCGAGAAAAAGGAGCGTCAGGGAAAAACAGATGAGCCCGCCATGGTAGGACATCCCGCTGAAGCCAATAAAGGCAAACTGGGGGGAAAACTGGAACGGCAGAATAATTTCCAGCGGATGGCGTATATAATAATCGAAATTGTAAAAAAAGACATACCCGAGCCGGGCCCCGACCAGCACGGCGACCATCCCCCAGAAGAGCACGTTTTCGAACATGGAAAGCGGAAGATCGACCTCATGCTTCTTGATACGGTATCGAATAAGAAAATAACAGACGCCCAGCGCGACCAGATACATGAAGCCGTACCAGCGTATATGCAGCGGCCCCAGACTGATCATAACAGGGTCGATGTTTGCGGGAATATGCCGCCACCATGTTACAAATGCTTCAGACATCCCAGTTCCCCGGCGTTCAATCCTTCAACAGGTTCCCTATGTTTATGTACAGCCCGCCCATGGCGTGAGCGATATCCGGGCCGTATCCGAAGGCCAGCGGGTTTGTTTCCGTGTCTATGAAAAACGATTGAATTCGATTTCTGCGAATCCGATACGCTATTTCGAATGTTTCGTCCAGGGGGTCCAGCCCGTTAAGCGACGCGTTCGGCTTTCCGTCGGAAAACAGCGCCAGAACGGGTTTGACCTGAGGGTTTTGATAGCGCTCTCGCCTCAACGTCTTAAAGGCGAGTTCCAGACCGTCGGCCAGCGGCGTTTTGCCGCCCACCGGAGCCGCGCTCAGGCAATGAGCGGCCTTGGACAGGTTGCGCGTGAACGGGAGCGCCAGCTCCGTTTTGGCGTGCCGGAAGGCCACGATGGCCACCCGGTCCTTATGGACGTACATTTCATCGAGAAAGCAGCGGATCATTCCCTTGACGCGGACCATTCTATCCTGGCTGCGCATGGAAGCGCTGGCGTCGATGACGAACAGCACGGCGTATCCAGCCCGCTTTTCCCGGAGACGCCGGCGGAGGTCCCGCGATTTGACGATCATGCGCAGTTCGCGTTTCCGGCTTTTCTGATGGATGGCCGCAGCCTTCAGCGTCGCCGTCAAGGCCACGTCCGCTATGGGCTCGTCATCAAAGGGCCGCTCGCGCATGTGCATCCCTCGCGGCTCATCACCGATCACGCCGCGTTTTCGTCCGGAGCTTGACAGGTGAATGAGCCGTTCCAACGAGGACGATGACTTATAAAGGAGATAATTGTCCGGGGTGGGCTCCGGTACGACCGGGATCGGACCTAGGAGTGTGAGATCTTTTTTTTTATGTCATAACCGGCCGGAGGCGCGTTTACGAGTTCCTCCTCGGAAATCTTTTCCAGTTCCCGCTCAACCTTTTTACGGTTGAACTTCGTTTCGGTCAGTCCCCGCTGTCGTAACCGGTGACGGAGGGCCATCTCCGCGGCCTGAATTAATTCCTTTTCGGTTACCGCGGGAGCGCCGTCAAGCGCCGCCAGTCCCTTGGCCGCCTTGACTATGGTGATATCGGAACGATGTCCCTCAACCTCCATGCTCAGACTCAGCCTGCCCGCCAGCTCGATCATGCGGTCGGGAATCTCCACCTGGTCCAGCCGCCGCCGCGCCGATTCCAATTCCGCGGCCAGTTCGTCTTCCTTATCCCGCCAGGTCCGCAGAAAAAGCTCGGGATGATCCTCAAAATCCAATCGCCGCCGGACGATTTGCGCCCGGCCCTCAATATCGGCGACACCGACTACTTCCACGCAGAGGCCGAAGCGGTCAAGCAACTGGGGCCGCAAGTCGCCCTCTTCGGGATTCATCGTGCCGACCAGGATGAAGCGGCTGGGATGGGAAAAGGACAGCCCCTCCCGTTCGACCCGGTTGACCCCCATCGCCGCCACATCCAGCAGGAGATCCACAATATGATCGCTCAAGAGATTGACTTCATCCACATACAAAAAAGCACGGTTCGCCTCCGCCAGCAGTCCCGGTTCGAACTGTTTCCGGCCTTCGCTGATGGCCGTTTCGAGGTCCAGCGCGCCCAGCAGACGGTCTTCGGTAATACCTATGGGCAGGTTGACCACTCTCCTTTTCCGGATGTGGCTCGGCAGCTTCTCGCCCTTCAAGGATCTTTCGAGGCAGGAGCCGCACATCTGATTCCGATCGGAAGGATGGCACTGGAAGGGACAGTCGGCTACAACCTCTATGGGCGGAAGGAGATTGGCGAGCCCCCGCACCACGGTGGATTTGGCGGCGCCCCGTTCGCCCTTGACCAGGACCCCCCCGATGGCGGGATAGATTACGTTCAACAGCAGGGCTTGCTTCATTTCCTGCTGTCCGACTATGGCGGAGAAGGGATATATGTATTTTTCTTGTCTCAGTTCCATGAATTTGTCAATTTGACTTTGCACTGACGATGAACGACTATCTGTATAGTCTTTTTCAACATACTGTCAACCGCATTAACCGCCCGCGGCGGTGTTCGTGTTCTCGTGACGGAAAGGGCCGGCGCCATGTCGCTCATGGTCAATGAAATATTTTATTCCATCCAGGGAGAATCGTCATACGCGGGAAGGCCCTGCGTGTTCATCCGCCTCACCGGCTGTAATCTGCGCTGCGCGTGGTGCGACACCACCTACGCCTACGAAGAGGGCGAACGGATGGAGATAGAGCGGATTGTGGAGCGTATTTCCGAGTATCCCTGCCCGCTGGTGGAAATCACCGGCGGGGAACCGCTCGAACAGGCCGAGACGCCTGCGCTGGCCGCGCGGCTGCTCGACCTGGGGTTTACCGTTCTGATCGAAACCAACGGCAGCAGGGATATCTCCGCGCTCGATGAGCGGGTCGTTCGAATCGTCGATTTCAAAACGCCGTCCAGCGGCATGGATCATATGAATGACTACCATAACATAGACCGGCTGTCGGAGAAGGACGAAGTCAAGATGGTGATCGCGGACGAGAAGGACTTCCGTTTTTCTTTGGAGATTCTTGACAGAATCCGATCCAGGGGGAAAACGTCGACCGTCCATTTCTCTCCGGTATGGGGAAGGCTGGATCTGGCGCGGCTTGCCGGCTGGATGCTTCGGGAAGGAACGCAGGCCCGCCTGTCCCTTCAGCTCCACAAAATACTCTGGGGACCGGAAAAAAGAGGGGTGTAAAGCAAACCGATAAAAAAGTTTATTGAATCGGAAGAAGGTTCATGTTATTGAGTCTCTCATGTCCGTTTACCGACTGCTCTTGTTGATCGGCGTTGTATTTCTGACAGGTTGCGCTCCCCTCATGAACGGCGACTTTGGTGACCGGGAAGCAGCAGACTCTGCGGGCGTTGCATCGTCGTATTCCACGGAACAGCCTGAATCCCAACCGGATTCCCAGGCGGAACAACACGGGCTCGGCCAAACGCGGGCGGAGCTGACAGTAGCTTCCCTTCCCCGGCAAACGCCTTACAGCAGTCTCGCCGAGGAGGTTGAAAGCGAAATAAAAAACCTCCGGGACACCGCTGAAGACACCCCATCCGCTGACCTGCCCATCGTTATCAATGACCAAGTAAAAGAACAAATCGAATTTTTCCAAAAGCAGTGCGGAAGGTCTTTCCGGAAATGGCTGGCCCGTTCGGAACGTTATAAAGGCGTCATGGAGGAAATCCTGAGCGAGTACGGACTGCCCAGGGATTTAATCTATCTGGCCATGATCGAGAGCGGCTTTAACACCAACGCGGTTTCTCCGGCCAAGGCGACCGGCATGTGGCAGTTCATGCCGGACACCGGCCGAAAATACGGGCTGTCAATCACTTGGTATATTGATGAACGAAGAGACCCCGTCAAAGCGACTCACGCCGCGGCTCGTTACCTCAAGACCCTGTATGAGGAGTTCGGCTGCTGGTATCTGGCTCTGGCGGCTTACAACGCGGGCGAAGGAAAGATAGCCAACGCCATAAACCGTTACAAGACCAATGAATACTGGGAGTTATGTGATTTCCGGTATCTGAAGCGCGAAACCAAGGATTTCGTTCCCAAAATCCTCGCCGCCGCCATAATAGCCAAGAATCCGGAGCAGTACGGATTTTCGGATATCCGGCAAATGCGCCCCTATGAATTTGATGAGGTGGAGGTCAGCGGTTCCATAAGCCTGAAAAGCCTCGCCCATTCTTCGGGCTGTTCCTACGCCGAATTGCTGGCTCTGAACCCTGAATTGATTAAAAAAGTGGTTCCCGCCCAGGACCAGGGATATGTTCTCAAACTGCCGAAAGATACCAGGGAACAGGCAGTAGCCGCTCTTGAAAGGAATGTCCCCAAGGTACAATCATCGGAAAATATGATCAGGCATACCGTTCGCAGGGGAGAAACCTTATTCAATCTCGCGCAAGCGTATGAAACAAGCGTTGAGGAAATCGCGCAGCTGAATAACATCAGCCGGCCCAGCAGCATTAAGGCGGGCCAAACCATAATAGTGGCTGTAGGCTCCGAAAACCTGCTCCCCGCGGATAATGGCAACGCTTCCCCGGAACCCGCCGCCAGCCGCAAGCGCATTATCCACCGCGTCAAGGCGGGCGATACCCTGTGGCGTCTTTCCCGCAAATACGGCGTCGCCTGGAAAGATTTGCAAAAATGGAACGATTTGACCTCTCAGAAGGTTCTCCGGCCGGGCGACGAACTAACCATCTACGTAAAGAAATAACGGCAAAGACCGCGTTCCATCCCACCCGTAACAGCGCCATGCCCTTCCCGCGGTTTCGAATATTGACAGCGCAGGCTCCTGACTTTATTTTTAAGCCGTAACGGTTTTCTGTTAGTAGTCATTACAGCAAAACAGTGGTTGAAAGCGCAGATTATGGGCGAATTCTGTGGTAAAGAGGTCCTGTGTTCAGCGTCGCTGGCGCCTCAAAAACATCCATGCGCTGATTGTAAGCAATGTCAGTTCTGCAGCGATCCGCGGTGCGCGGTATGCCGGGGGGAAACGCAGCGCGCGCCGAAATTGTCGATGGCGGAGCAAATCGCTCTTTATGAACGTTTGAACGCGGACGATGGCGACGAATCCTGATCAGGGCGTTCCGGCTTCTAAAGCCTTAATTTCCAGTTCCGAGTCAGCTATGAAATCCCAGACAACTGAAGCGATTGTAAACGAGAAGCGCGCTCTTGAAAAGGGTGTGACCCCCTTTAAGGTTCACCCGTCCATGAAGGAACAATATCAGCGGTTGCTGCGCGCCGCCGGCCCCAATGACAGACTGGCCATACTCATTGCGCCGGACCCCGACGCCATCGCCAGCGCCATGGCCCTGCGGCGTCTGTTTTGGCGGAAGATAAAGGGAAGCGCCATCTATTATACCAAGCCCATGCAGCGCATCGATAACCTCACCCTCATCCGTATGCTCAATGTTACCCTCTTTTCCCTCCAGCAGATGGAAGAGCATGAGATGACGAAATTCGCCATCGTCGACTCCCAGCCGCACCATGACGCGCTTTTCCAGCATTACAAGTACGATATCATCATCGATCATCACCCTATCGGCGACATGAACAAGGCGTCTTTCGTGGACATACGGCCCGAATACGGGGCCAATTCCAGCATCCTCACGGAATACCTGCGAGCGGCTCGAATACAGCCTTCCGCCAAGCTCGCCTCGGCCCTTTTCTACGGCATAAAGACGGACACCAACAATTTTGTGCGCGAAGCCACGGACAATGACATGCGCGCGTTTCGCTATCTGTTCCACTTCGCGAACATGAATGTGGTAAAGAAGATCGAATCCTCAGAGATTACCAAGAAGACGCTGGAATATTACAAGCTCGCCATGGAGAAGCTCAAATTCTGGAAAGGCATCGCCTACGCGCATCTGGGGAGCATGGGCAACCCGGATATCTGCGTGCAGATGGCGGATTTCTTCCTGAAGCTGACAGAGGCGTCCTGGTCCATCATTTCAGGGGTGTACGGCGGCAAGGCGGTGATCATATTCCGTAATGACGGCTACCGGAAGAACGCCGGGAAAACCGCCAAAAGGCTCTTTGGAGAATTTGGAAACGCCGGCGGCCACAAAGCGGCGGCGCGCGCCGAAATGGCCATCAAAGATATAAAACCTCACATGAAAAAAGGCGATGAAGTGGAGACATTTATATTTCGCCTGGTAAAAAGCATCACCACCAAACGTGTCCCCACTCCTCACGACGGGTCTTTAAAAAAAGCGTAGGATTACGCAAACGGATTTTTCCTCACAATGGTCTGGTCGCGGCTGGGACCAACCGAGATCACCACTATTTCCGTGTCCGTCAACGCTTCTATGCGCGTCAGATAATCCTGACACTGTCCGGGCAGGTCTTCGAACCGTCTCGCCCCGGTTATATCGTCCTTCCAGCCCGGCAACTCCTCATAGACCGGTTTGGCCTGTTCTATTTCACTCAGGCGAGCCGGCATTTCGCTGAAAACCTTCCCCTGTATCTCATAGCCGGTGCAAATCTTTAAGGTGGCCAGGCCGGTGAGCACATCCAGCTTGGTAACCGCCAGTCCGCTCAATCCGTTGACCCGGGCCGAGTCGCGCAGCACAACGGTGTCCAGCCAGCCGCATCGTCTCCTCCTGCCCGTGGTGGCCCCGAATTCGGCGCCTTTCTCCTGCAGATAATCGCCGATTTCGTCGAACAGTTCCGTGGGAAAGACTCCCGCTCCCACACGCGTGGTATAGGCCTTAACCACGCCAACCACGAAATCTATATCCGTCGGCCCTATTCCCGCGCCGGTGCAGGCGCCTCCCGCCGTGGGGTTGGATGAAGTGACAAAGGGATAGGTGCCGTGGTCGATATCCAGATGCGTGCCCTGGGCTCCTTCGAAGAGGATACGGGCGTTTTCTTTCAGCGCGTTCTGCACTTCAAGAGAAACATTCGTGGCGTAGGGCGCGAGTTCGCCGCACAAGGGGGTCAGTTCTTCGAGCATCGCCGGAACGTCGAGTTCGGAATCGTCGCCGTAGACGGTCTTCAACTGCCGCTGTTTGGCCTCCGCGTTGACCAGGAACAATTCCTTGAATGACTCTTCATGGATGAAATCTACAAAACGAACGCCGACTCTGGCCACTTTATCTTCATAGGCGGGACCGATACCCCGTCCGGTTGTGCCGATCTTCTTTACACCCGCCGCCTTTTCGCGGGCGATATCCAGGGTCTTGTGATAGGGCATGATCACATGCGTTCTGAAACTGACACGCAGATTTTTCTCATTGACCTGGATTCCCCGAGCACGCAGTTCCTTCATTTCCTGCGTGAACACCTGCGGATCAAGCACAACGCCGTTGCCTATGAAACATACCTTGTCCGGATACAGGATGCCGGAGGGGATAAGATGCAAAATGAACTTCTCTCCATCCACCACAATAGTGTGGCCCGCGTTGGCTCCTCCCTGATATCTGACTACAAGATCAGCGTACCCGGTAAGCAGGTCAACAATCTTTCCTTTACCTTCGTCGCCCCATTGGGCGCCGACTACTACCACACTGGGCATAACAATCTCCTTATGGCTCCAAAAAATAGCGCCACTGGTTCGACTAGACCATCAAATCTCCATTGTCAACGTTTTTCATATGCCGGAACCAAGAATATAGACCCTGTTACCCCCAAAGTACGCTTTGGCCGGAAAAGAACACCCCGGCCACCGCGCCGGTCATGAGGCAACCCAGAGTGGCCGCAACCAGGGCTCGAGGTCCGATCCGAGCCAGATCGCCCGTTCTGGACGGCGCCAGGGCCGCTATCCCGCCGACAAAAATGGCCATCGACGCCACGTGCGCGAACCCGCACAGAGCGTAGGCGACTATGACCACCGAACGGCCGCTGTGAAACGCGCCCTGTTTTATAAGCGCCGCCAAGTCGGCGTACGATTTGACTTCCGTGGCCACCAGTCTTTCGCCAATAAGCCCGGCCGCCTTATACGCGTCATCAGGCGGTATGCCTATAATGAGCGACAACGGATAGAACGGGTATTTGAGCAGCCCGGTGAGGGACCAGTCTATTCCCACTCCCATGAGATGGTTGACATATCCGCCGACGGCCTGCGCGCCCTTATCAATCAAGGCGAGCATCCCCAAAAAGGCGAGGAGCATGGCGCTCACGCCGACGACCAGTTTTACGCCCGCCTGAGCGCCGTTCATGATGGCTTCTATGAGCGTTCCCTCACGCTTGTACTCCGGCCGGACATGCAGTCCCAGCGTGGCGGGCACGCCGGTTTCAGGCGTCATGATTTTGGACATGACCAGCCCCGCCGGCGCGGAAAGAATGGAGGCCGACACAAGATGCCCCGCGATGGTGGGGAACTCATTCTTGAGCATGAGCACATAAAATCCGAGCACACTGGAAGCTATGGTGGTCATGCCCACGGTCAGAATGGCGCACAGCTCCGATTCCGTCATCTTTTCCAGGTGCGGCCGCACTGTGACGGTGGCTTCCACGCCCACAAATATGTTCGAGGAAGCGCACAGGGCTTCGGCCCCGCTGAGGCGCATCAGGCTGGTGAATATATAGGCGAAGAATCGAATGAGCAGCGGCATGACGCCGATGAAGTAAAGGGCCGCGATCAGCGCCGAGAAGAAGATGATCGTGGGCAAGGCCTGAAAAGCCAGGATAAATCCGATGGACCGCTCCCCATTGGCGCCCGTAACGCCGGGCGACAGAGCAAGCGCGCCGAAAAGAAATTTCGAGCCCTCAGTGGCGCTGTCCATGACCCAGATGACAGCCTGATTAACAGCCAGAAACAGCTTCGCCCCCACAGGCGCCACGAACAGAAAACCGGCGAACATGAGCTGGAGTCCGACCCCCCAGCCGATGAGCCGCCAATTCAGAACGCCCCGATTCTTGGAAAAAAGCCATCCCAGCCCCATGAGGACGAAAATGCCCAGGAAACTGATGATGTTATATTTGGTCATAAGTCTTTGGAATCGTCCGCGCCGCGGATCGGGCCACGCTGGTTCCGGAGCGCATGGCCGTAGCGCCCGGATTTTATTTCCGGTCAGTTCTTCTCTTAGTAGGTATCACACCTGACCGCAAGAAAACGAGTCTTTTGTGCTAAAAATCCCGGCCTGGGCGTCTCTTTGATTGGCGCGAACGCTTCCCGGTTATGGAGAGTTGATTTTTGCGCGATCTCTCTATAGATTTGTGCCATCGTGGAGAGGTGGCGATTTTGATCCTTGGACGTAAGGCGGCTGATGCGCGGCGCTCCGGCTGGTCTGAATCCTTTTCGCGCGGCCCCGCCCTCGGGGCTATAACGCTTAAAAGAACAACCGCGCGCGTTTCGCATCCGATTTACTATTGCGCGAAATTGCGATCAATACAGAGAAGCAGCTCGGTTTCCCGCCGACCTGTCAGCGAGAAAGGGCTCCCGTGTTTATAACTCTGGAAGGAATCGACGGAAGCGGAAAGTCAACGCAAATCAAACTGCTGTACGATTATCTGAAACAGAAGACCAATCGGGTTACCGTCACCAGGGAACCGGGCGGTACCCGCGTGGGCGAATCCATACGATCCGTGCTCATCAACGCCGAATACACGGAACTGGAGGCTTTGTCGGAGCTGTTTCTGCTCATCGCCGACCGGGCCCAGCATGTGCGGGAATTCATTGCGCCCGCTTTGTTGGGCGGTGAAATTGTTCTCTGCGATCGCTTTACCGACTCCACGATCGCCTATCAGGGATTTGGAAGAGGTGTCGAAATTGATCTCATTGTGCAGCTTAACGCCAAGGTCATCGACATGTGCGTGCCTGACCTGACGGTCATACTCGATTGTGAACCGCGGGTGGCGTTTGAGCGCCTTCGGAGACGGGCGGGCCATGACCGGATTTCTTCCCACCTGGGCAGGTTTGAGCGGGAAGAAAAAACCTTTCATCGCCGGGTACGGGAAGGATACCTGTGGGTGGCCGAGCGCGACCCGGAACGGGTCAAGCTGGTCGACGGGCATGAAAGCGTGGAAGCGACGCATCAGGTTTTGGTGGAAATTATCAAGGAAACATTCCGGAAAAACGCGGTGAAGCTGGGAGAAGGCGTGTAGGGGATGTCGTTCCAATCGATCATCGGCCACGCCAGAAGCGTGACCTTGCTCAAAACGGCCATAGCCCGGAACTCCCTGGCCCACGCCTTGCTGTTTACCGGCCTGAAAGGGGTCGGCAAGAGCACGCTGGCTCGGGCCGCGGCCAAAAGCGCGCTGTGTCTGGACAACCGTGATGGAGAGGCGTGTAATGAATGCGATTCGTGCCGCCGTATGGATCGCGATCAACATCCCGATTTTATGGAAGTTTCCGCCAAGAAGAAAGATATCGGCATAGACCAGATACGGGAAGTGCGGAGCGCTTTCCGCATCAGCCCGACCATCGGCGCAAACAGGGTGGTTCTCATTCGCGGGGCCTCGGCGATGAATCCCTACGCGTCGAACGCCTTGCTCAAAACATTGGAGGAGCCGTCTTCCGGCAATTACCTTTTTCTGACCGCCGAGGAGGAGCGTGAATTGCTTCCGACCATTATTTCCCGTTGTCAGCTCATCAGGCTTGCGCCCCTGTCCGAGCGGGAAATTACGGACCATCTGGTAAACCTGCAAGGTGTGTCGCGCGACGCCGCTGTTCCTCTGGCTCGCCTGTCCGGAGGCAGCTACGGCCGCGCCATGGCGCTGGCCAGAGACAATGGTGAGGATAAGGCCAGCCTGTTCGAACTGCGGCCTAAATTTATCCAGAAGTTGCACGGCGCCGCCAAGAATGATACTGTGAGCGCGCTGGGTCTCGCGAGAGAACTGGACGCGCTCCAGGAAGACGTGTTCGAATTCCTGGAGATGCTCAAAACATGGTTTTATGATCTTCTCCTTTATCAATATAACGCAACACAAGATCGGTACGCGAACGCCGACCTGCTCGAATTGATCGAACGGCACGGCGCTGAAGAAACCGTTCAATCCATATTCAGGAAACTTGAATGGATAGAGAAAGCTCGAAGGACCTTACTGAGGAACGGGAACCGACTCCTGACACTGGAAGTGACGCTGCTCCAAATGCGGAGGACGTCAGTCCCATAAAAAAGATCGTCGGAATCCGCTTTCGTCCGGAAGGCAAAATTTACGATTTCGACTGTGGTCATTTCGTCCTCAAACGGGGTGACCGGGTGTTGGTGAAAACCGAATGGGGCATGAGCCTGGGAGAAGTGGTGACCGGCCCCCGGAAAATAGACATACGTATACCAAAACGGGAGATCAAGCAGGTATTCCGGCTTGCCACCGACGAGGACATCAGTCAGGCCGAGCATTGCAGACAGATAGAGAAGGAAGCGCGCCAATATTGCCTGGACTGCATCCGCAAACGCACTCTGGACATGAATCTGGTGATGGTCGAAACGCTCTTCGATCTGAGCAAGATTATTTTCTACTTCACCGCCGACGGCCGCATAGATTTCCGCGAACTGGTTAAGGATCTGGTCGCCAAATTCCGCACCAGAATCGAGATGAGACAAATCGGGGTGCGCAACCAGACCAAAATGGTGGGCGGACTGGGCAATTGCGGGCGGGAACTGTGTTGCGCCAAGTTCATCAACAGATTTGAGCCGGTTTCGGTCAAAATGGCCAAGGAACAGAATCTTTCCCTGAATCCCGCCAAAATTTCCGGCCTATGCGGCCGGTTGATGTGTTGCCTGGCGTATGAATACCAGAATTATGTGGACATGAAAAAAACGCTTCCGAATGTAAATGAGACCTTGAAAACACCCTCTGGTTCTGGAAAAGTCATCCGCCAGAATATATTGCATGGCTCCGTCACCATCGAGTTGGAAGAAGGAAAGGAAATCGAATTGACGTCGGACGAGATTACCAAACAGTCGCCGCCCCGGAAGAAGAGCAGAACAGGCAAACGACCATGACCCGCTATTTCTACGTAACCACCCCCATCTATTATGTGAACGCCAGCCCCCATCTGGGACACGCTTATACGACTCTCGTCGCCGATGTGATGACCAGATTTCACCGGATGATCGGCGAAGAGGCGTTTTTTCTGACCGGCACCGACGAGCATGGCGACAAGATCGTTCAGGCGGCGGAAAAAGTGGGCGTTTCGCCCAAGGAATACGCGGATAAGATTTCGAACCAGTTTCGCCAGACCTGGCCCAAGCTCAATATACATCCCAACAGGTTCATCCGGACCACCGAACCCGAACACGTGAAAGTCGTCCAGGAGATCCTAAGCAAAGTCTACGAAAAGGGAGAGATCTATTTCGGAGACTACGGCGGCAACTACTGCTACGGTTGCGAACGGTTTTATACGGACCGGGAGCTTGTGGACGGCAAATGCCCCGATCACCAGACCGAGCCGACCTATATAAAGGAAGAAAACTATTTTTTCCGCATGAGCAACTATCAGGATTGGCTTATCGATCACATCAAACAAAATCCCACGTTTATCTATCCGGAACGATACAAGAACGAGGTGCTGGCGTTTCTGCGGGAACCGTTGGAGGATCTGTGCATATCACGGCCCAAAACGCGTCTGAGCTGGGGGATCACGCTTCCGTTCGACGATAAGTTCGTCACCTACGTGTGGTTTGACGCGCTCATTAACTATCTGACCGGCCTCGACTTTCCCAACGGAGAGAACTATGGCAAGTTCTGGCCTCACACGCACCATCTCATAGCCAAGGACATACTGAAACCTCACGGCATATACTGGCCGTGCATGATCAAGGCCGCGGGTCTCCAGCCGTATCAGCGTCTCTGCGTTCACGGTTACTGGAACGTGGAGAAAAGCAAAATGTCCAAAAGCCTGGGCAATGTGCTCGATCCCTCCTATCTCATCGCGGAGTACGGCCTGGACGCCATCCGGTATTTCCTCATGCGGGAAATGGCTTTCGGGCTTGATTCCAATTTCAGTGAAGATCTGGTGATCCACCGCATTAACTCCGATCTGGCCAATGACCTCGGCAACCTCATGAGCCGCGCCGCCAGCATGATGGCAAAATATTACGACGGCGTTCTCCCGGCGCCGGGGCCACAAACGAAAACCGAAACCGATCTGCAGGAGATCGCCCGCAGGGTCCGTGAATCCTTCCAGCCCAACATGCTGGATATGTCGTTTCACAAAGCGTTGATCGATGTGTGGGAATTCATCAACGCCGTGAACCGCTACATCGTGCAATGCGAACCCTGGACGCTGGCCAAGAACAAGCAGGACGAACGGCTGGCCACGGTTATGAACTGCGTTATGGAGTCCCTGGCCGTCACGGCGGCGCTGATCCAGCCTTTTATGCCCGAAACCGCGGTAAAGATGCTGGACGCGCTGAGTTGCTCGGCCGATCTGTCCAAAATTGTCGAGCCCGGTTCGTGGGGAGCGCTTGACGCCGGCGCGAACATCAAGAACAGCCCCGCGCTCTTCCCCCGCATAGAGGTGGAAAAGACAAAAGAAGCCAAGGACGAAGCCGCGCTCGAGAAGAAAATGACCTACAAGGAATCCATTCCGTTTACGGATTTCGCCAAGGTGGACCTGCGGGTGGCCAAGGTCCTGGAAGCCGAGCGTATTCCCAAATCGGACAAGCTGCTCAAGCTGCTGGTGGACGTGGGGGAGAAACGGACGGTTGTTTCGGGTATCGCCAAATTTTACGCCCCGGAAGACCTTATCGGCAAACACGTGATTCTGGTGGCCAACCTCGAGAAAGCCAAACTCATGGGCGTGGAGTCCGAGGGAATGGTCTTGGCTGTAAAACGGGGCAAGAAAATTTTCCTGCCCTTTGTCGACGATTCGGCGAAACCGGGTGATCCCGTCGTGTGAGAGAAACGCGACGTAAATTTCTGTTTTGCCATCTGCGCGATGAGCCCAAAGATTTCTTTGCGGCTCATTTTATTCGGAACGGAACGGCGATACGCTCGCATGTATGATATTTTTCTGGACATCGGATTCACGCTGGTGGGCGGCCCCAAACTGTCGCCCGGCAAACGGCTTGTGGAGATTCTGGAGTTGGGGCCCGAAAGCCTGCCAGTGGTTCAGGACATCGTGTTTTGCGAAAGGCACGATACCCTCAAGAGTCTTACGGACTCCATCGGGGAGCGGTTCAAACTCCATATCTCTCCCGACAGCCTGCGGGCCATCGAGGAAGTATGGAACCGACAATTTTCGGAAGCCTATCCCCTGGACGGGGCGTCCGAGTTTTTATCATTTCTCATGTCCGGGCCCTATGGGGTTCATCTGGTTTCCAATATCTGGAAACCGTTTTTTTCAGCTTTCAGCGCGCTGTTTCCGCTGGCGGAAAAGCATTGCAAAACCATAACCCTGAGTTTCCGGGAAGGAGTCAGAAAGCCTTCGGTGGATATTTTTAAACTGGCGCTCAAACGCGCCAACGCGGCGCCTGCGAAATCCATCATGGTGGGCGACTCGTTTTCCAAGGACATCGTCCCCTGTTGCGAACTGGGCATGAGCTGTGTGTGGGTCAACTCCCGGCCCGGCTATGAGAGCGCCGACGGCCAACGGGAAGAGAAGATCAGGCCATGCGCCAATTTTGTTGAGGCGCCAACCCTTTTGCGAGCAAAAGCGGCGATTGAAGAGATTACCGGAGAAGGGAGATAACGCGGATATGAATATCAAACTGGAGGCGGTGGAACGTTTTTCCGCCGACGAGCTTGTTCGCAGGCTCAAAGACGTAACCATGCTCGAAGACCCGCAGGTCAAACCCTACGAGAACGCTTTTATTTCCCTGGAAAATATAGCGGTCGAAGATCTCCACCCCCCGCAGCGGTACGCGCTCAAGCAGGAATTGCACAAGGTGCGCGCCCTGAAATGGGCTCTGGAAGACCACGGCGTCGATCTTTTCAACCTGAACGGCTTCGTCAGACTCAGGTTGTCCGGGTACGAGGAGCCCGTGGATCTCTTGCCCCCCATTATCGAGGAATCGATCGAAAAAAACGGCCGGGTGGCTCACATTATCTGCGATGGAATGCACCGGATTTATCTGGCGTATCTGGAGTGGGTCATCCCCCAGGTTGTTTTTGTACGAGGTCTGCCCAAACGGCTGCCCTACTATTCTTTTCCCATCCCCGACTGTGACTTCACGAAAATCGAGTTGCGGGACGACATTCCCCACGGCTTCATAAAGAAGTGGCATAGAATCGAACGCAACAAGACCTTGTATCGCGATTTCAACAGCGCTTTCGTGAATGTCGGCGGTCCCCGGGGCAACTGGAGCAAATAAAGGAGAAGCCATGCGGCCCGACTGGCATGAATACTTTATGGCCATCGCCAAAATAATCAGCACGCGATCGACTTGCAATTCCCGCCCCATCGGATGTGTGATCGTACGCGACAAACAGATCCTCACCACCGGATACAACGGCTCCGTGCCGGGCGGCCCCCACTGCATCGACCAGCCCGACGTGGACGGAAAACCGTTCTGCTTCCGCCGGTCCATAGGCGCGCCGGAGGGAGACAAATACAATTTTTGCCGCTCGACCCATGCGGAAGCCAACGCCATCGCCCAGGCCGCGAAAAAGGGAATCGCCCTGGAGAATTCCACCTTATACGTTACCGTGGCCCCGTGCTACGTATGCCTGAAGCTTCTCGCCACCGCGCGGGTGCGGCGCATCTATTTCGAATACGACTATGAATCCACCGACAGAACGCGCGATGAGTTCTGGCGGAAAATCGTCAGGGAATCCGGTATCGAAACCTTTGAACAGCTCCGGGTGTCGGATGCGACGAAAAACATTATAGTCTCGGCCATGGAATATCCGACTTCAAGGCGGAGGCTGCAGGAACCGGCCGGGAGCGTCAAAAACTGAAATTCTCACACAGGCATGGAATTTAAACCCCTTTTTTTTGAGAGAAAACTTCGCGTCTTGAACCCCCGTGGTGTGATCGGCGTGGTCACACTCTGGTCGAAGATCGACTTCGCGCTGGACAAACTGCGCGCCGCCGGAACCGATCTCGACCCGGCCACGTCCCGTATCGCGCTTCTGGGCAACCTTTACGGCGAGGGCTTCCGTTATCTTTTGCGCAACCTGCTCTACAATCCCCAGATTGAAGCCCTGCTGGTTTTCGGGCGGGACAAAAGCGGATCATCCGGCTACCTCATTAATTTTTTCGAAAAGGGAATAGAACCGGTGGATTCGGACATTGCGTACACGTGTTCGACGCCGGACGTGACCGTGCGGCCGGCGCGGGTGGTGGATACCAATTGCGTCATGGATGACATGGTCCGTCCCGCCATGTTTGCGAATCCGCCCCTCATTCATTTCATTGAAGGGATTGACGGCGCGGCCGCCGAAAAGGCGGCGTCTTTTATCGCCCGGTATACGCCCCGCAAAATCAAGGGCGAACGCATATCGGTCGAAGCCCCGGAAGTGGTCATGCAATCCTACCCCTCCAATCCGAGGGCGCACACCATTGTGGAAAAGACGCCGTCGCGCGCCTGGAAATCGCTGATACACCGTTTGTTCCGTTTCGGCAAAAGAGTGGCCATCCGCAAGGGCGAACGTATTGAGCTGCAAAACGTAAAGGTGGTTATCGACGAACCCGAGTTCGAAAGCGACGAGGTCATCCGGGAATGCGGCTTCGATCCCGCCAGTTTCGCAAAGTACCAGCGGGATATCCTGGACCCGACGCTGCCGCCCGACAGCTCATACACCTACGGCAACCGCATCAGGGGCTATTTTGGCGTGGATTGTTTGCGGGAAGCGGCCAGGGGGCTTTCCGGAGGGCTCGACGATCGGGGCGCCTATCTCACCACCTGGGACAACAAGACCGATATCGCGGGTCCCAAGAGACCCTGTCTGGTCTCCCTGTTTTTCCGCCACATCGAAGGAATTCTTCATGTAACCGCCACATTCAGAACTCACAACGCGTCCGACGCCTGGCTGGAAAACGTGTATGGGCTTCTGGCCATTCTGGAGTTCGTAGCGGCCGAAATCGACGCGAAAAAAGGGTCCATCACGGTAGTATCCCACTCCATATCCCTGGATCCCCAGTATCTGGAAAAAGCCAAGGCGGTTCACGACGCCATCGCCCGGACCGGCGTCTTTCGCGAGGACCCGAACGGTCATTTTGTCATAACGGTGGAAGGCGGGGAAATTGCCATGGAGCATCACTATGCGGGGATGGTGATCGGCTCGTACCGGGGGAGCAAACCGGAAAAGATTCAAAATCAACTCTATCGCGATCATGCGATCTCGGACATCAATCACGCGATGTACATAGGACGTCAACTGGAAAAAGCCTACCAATGCCTCCTGACCGGAAAACCCTATTCCCAGGAATAGGGGCCTCATAAAAAAAACCGGAAAGGCGAGCCCCCCGGTTTTCTCCTCAGAGCGTACTAAACGCCAATGTATCAGGATTCGCTGAATTCCGAAGTCCCCGTGGCGCCGTCAAACACGTAGTTATATGTTCTGGATCCACGGCTATGATTCAGGGATACGGCCAGGAAACAATCTTGCAAGGTGGAGCCTGAAAAACCGCTCACCGTTCCGGTGACGCCATCGCTCAGGTGAAATATGTCCGCATTGTCCGAACTTCCCACGACATCTCCGCTCAGTGTAATTGCGCCGCCCTTGCCGAGGCCGATCAACGCGGTGGTCGCCTTCACAATATTGGTAACATCGGACTTTGCCGAAGAGTCATACGCCGTCGCGGCCATGGATTGCACCATAGGTATGGCGATCGAGGCCATAATCCCGATAATCGCTACCACCAACATCAGTTCAATGAGCGTAAAGCCTTTGTTGTTATTGGTCAGACGCTTCATGACTTCCTCCATATATAAAATAATTAAAATTATTTTTTATCTGTTGTTCGCCACTTCTTCGCCCAAGTCAGGAATGAGCCAGTCACGAGCCGCGCAAATCGCCTTTACCTTGTTGATATGCGCATATTGAACATTGGAAAAACAAAGATTTTCGTTCTTATCCACCCATATCAGGAACGAAGAGTCTCTGAGCGCTTCGGAAATGGCGAATATGTCATCGGGAACCGCGGAATCGTCCGATTTTACATAATACGTGCTCGCTTGCAGTTCGACTTTTGTTTCAGTCTCGGCCGGCGCGGAGCGGAGTTTTTCTTCCATCTCGGCTCGATCTTCAGCCTGCTTGGCCTTCAGAACGCCCTGCGCGACGACCGACAGGTCGATTTCATCCGTGTTCACGGCTATCGCCTCGTCAGGTTCGGTCGCGGATCCGGTTATGGACTTTATTTTCTTCCCCAGGCGGGCGAGCAGAGATCCCGCATTTTTATCCTCCATCACCGTTTTGGTCACTTTGAAGGAAGTATCGATGCGGTACAGGTATTTAACGCCATGGTATTCCGCCGTTCGTTCGAGACAGAAATAGTCGGAGCCTTCGGTCCGATATTTCCATCCTGAATAGTCTATGACGCCGCGTTCCTTGACATAGTCAGGATATAACTCCGAAAGTTTGGCGGGATAGCTTCCATGAGCCTGCTGATACTCTTTCAGCGCCGCCCCCACGATCATGCACCCGGCGTTGGCGTTGGTCGAGGAAAGTTTGGAAATGGGCGCGGCGGTTTTTTGCGTCTGCTTGTGGTTTGAGCTATAAACGAGGTATCCCTTTGCCGAGAAGAGACCAATCAGGATAACGGCCAATATGATCGTAAGCCGTTTCTTGCCCGGTTTCGATCCCTCACCCTTCGTCTTTAAACCTTTAGCCATAGCGATTTCCTCATAAAAACCTGCTCAATCTTATAGTTTGCTCTTTTCAGCCCACGGTTTATGCAAGTTTTAAACCAGGACTTCATTTCAGTAAACTCAGCTAGTTACCGCAGTTTCGCACGAAATGGATGGCGTATTTTGCCTCCGAGAGTCATTTTTTGGCAGTGGGACAATTCGTGGTTACCTTACTGGCAATTATTTGAGCGCCATGACTGCCATAAAAAAACTCACTGTTCGTACATGCAAAAAACGTGTCAATTTCTTGACAACTAAGTGGCTATGATTATTTTAAAGCCAATTTGATGGTATAAATTACGCTTTCGAGGAGGAGAGCATGCGGTTTGATAAAATGACCTTAAAAGTTCAAGAGGCTATCCAGGGAGCCCAAAATCTGGCCCAGGAATTAGGTCACCAGCAGATAGAGCCCGAGCATTTGCTTACCTCATTACTATCGCTTTCCGAGGCGATAATTGTCCCGGTTTTCCAAAAATTGGGCGCCAACGTATCCCAGATAAACAATGAACTGGAGCGGGAGCTGGCGAAGAAGCCCAAGGTGTCGGGAAGCGGCGTGTCCCAGGCGTACCTGTCGCCGCAACTGGCGGACATCCTGGAGCTGGCGGAAAAAGAAGCGTCCGCCATGCAGGATGAATATGTCAGCGCCGAACATGTGTTGATCGCCATGGCCTCAAAACCTGGGCCCGTGGCCACTATACTGAAAAGATCCGGGGTAACCCGTGACGACATTTTAAAAGTTCTCAAGGATATTCGAGGCTCTCAGCGGGTAACCGATCAGAATCCTGAAGACAAATACCGGGCCCTGGACAGGTTTACCCGTGATTTGACCCAACTCGCGCGCGCCGGCAAACTCGATCCGGTTATCGGGCGGGATGACGAAATCCGCAGGGTGATACAGGTGCTGTCCAGACGAACGAAGAACAATCCCGTGCTCATCGGGGAGCCGGGGGTGGGCAAAACCGCCATCGCCGAGGGTCTGGCGCAAAGAATCGCCTCCGGTGACGTGCCGGAAACTCTGAAGGACAAGCGCGTGCTCGCGCTCGACATCGGGTCTCTGATCGCCGGAGCCAAGTATCGCGGCGAATTTGAAGACCGGATGAAAGCGGTGCTGAAAGAAGTCACCGAGTCTCAGGGCCAGATTGTGCTGTTTATCGACGAAATGCACACCCTGGTTGGAGCGGGAAAGGCTGAAGGGGCGGTCGACGCCTCCAACATGCTGAAACCGGCGCTGGCCCGAGGAGAACTGCGGTGTGTCGGCGCCACCACCATCAATGAGTTCCGTAAATACATCGAGAAGGACCCGGCCCTGGAAAGACGATTCCAGCCGGTCCTGGTTACCGAGCCCTCGGTGGAGGACACCATCGCCATTCTTCGCGGTCTCAAGGAACGCTATGAGGTGCACCACGGCGTAAGAATTCAGGACGCCGCGCTGGTAACGGCGGCCACGCTTTCGCATCGATATATCACCGACCGTTTTTTGCCGGACAAGGCCATCGATCTCATCGACGAGGCGGCTTCCAAACTGCGCATCGAGATCGACAGCCTGCCCTCTGAAATCGATGAAATAGAACGAAAAATCGTTCAGCTCGAAATCGAACGCGAGGCGCTGAAAAAAGAGAAAGACGCCGCCTCCAAGGACCGGCTCGGAAAGATCGAACGCGATCTGAACAACCTGCGGGAAAAGAGTTCCGCGCTCAAATTGCATTGGCGGAATGAGAAGGAAGTCATAGGCGCCATTCGGAGCATCAAGGAAAGCATTGAAAAGGCCAAAGCCGAAGAGCAATCCGCTCAGCGCGAAGGCGCTCTGGAGAGGGCGGCTGAACTGCGGTTCGGTGTCTTGCTGGATTTGCAGAAAAAATTGAATGAGCAGAATGAGCGTTTAAACGAGTTGCAGACGGACATCAAAATGCTCAAGGAAGAAGTCGAACCCGAGGATGTGGCCGAGGTCGTGGCCAAGTGGACCGGTATCCCCGTAGCCAGAATGATGGAAGGCGAGAAGGAGAAACTCGTTCACATGGAAGACCGAATCAAAAAGCGCATCGTCGGGCAGGAGGAAGCGATCGTCGTGGTATCCAACGCCGTCAGGCGCGCGCGGTCGGGAATCCAGGACCCCAACCGGCCTATAGGATCGTTCATTTTCATGGGTCCCACCGGGGTGGGCAAAACAGAACTCGCCCGCGCCCTGGCCGAATTTCTCTTTGACGATGAACAGGCCATGATTCGCGTGGATATGAGCGAATATATGGAAAAGCATTCGGTGGCCCGTCTCATCGGGGCGCCTCCGGGCTATGTGGGTTATGAAGAAGGAGGGTATCTCACCGAATCGGTGCGGCGTAAACCATATTCGGTCGTGCTGTTCGATGAAATCGAGAAGGCCCATCCCGAGGTGTTCAACGCCTTGCTGCAGATTCTGGACGACGGCCGTCTCACGGACGGCAAAGGCCGAACCGTTGACTTTAAAAACACGGTCATCATTATGACCTCCAATATCGGCAGCCAGTACATCGCCGGTCTATCGTCGAACGAACGCCCGGAGATGGAACGCAGGGTCATGGAGGCCTTGCGGGCGCACTTCAAGCCCGAGTTTCTCAACCGCGTGGATGATATAGTCATTTTCCATTCGTTGACCATGGAGCAGCTTAAACAGGTCGTCGAGATACAGCTCGGCATATTCCGCAAGCGGCTCGCCGATCAGCAGATCGACATAACGCTGACCGATTCGGCCAAGAAATTTCTGGCCGAGCACGGATTCGATCCCGTATACGGGGCCAGGCCGCTTCGACGCGCCATGCAGAAATATCTGATGGACCCGCTGGCGCTCAAATTACTTGAAGGCTCCTATACGCCCGGCAGCCATATCGTCGTGGATGGAGATTCGGGCGACGCTTTGGCCTTCAGCGCTTCGGCGGATAAGGCCACCTAACCGGCTCGTTCCACCGCGAATCCAGACCGCGTAAAAATCAGACGGAGTGGACCGAAACGTTCACTCCGTCTTCTCTTTGCTTGCGAGAAGTTGTATCATAAAAGGCATGGACAAGGATGAAGTACAGGAGATCGCGTGTCAGTTCGGAGTGAAGAAACTCCACACGGTCAAAGCCCTGCCCAAGGGCAAGGTTCATGAGACCTTTCAGCTGGAAACCAACAACGGCACCTACATCCTGCAACGTTTGAAACCGCCGTATAACGAAAATACCATCCTGGACGGCGCGGCGTTCACCTCGCATCTGATCGGTAAAGGTTTTCCCGTTCCGTCCTTCAAACTGACCCCCCAAGGCGATCCCTTCATCAGAAGAGACCGGTATGTCTACCGTCTGATGACGTTCATTCCCGGCAGAACCCTGAACGCCGTTGACACGCCCGTTTTGGCCAAATCGGCGGGAGAGCTCATTGGGAAATTGCACAAGGCGCTCGACGATTTCTCATACACTCCTTTGTTCCGGATAGCGGGTTTTCATGACGCGCGCCTCGCCTTGAAGCGCCTGAACGATCTGATTGAGCGGAACCAAGAGAAAGCCCGGTGCGCGGGCGTCCTGTTTCAGCGCCTGAGGCGGGAGATCGAGCGTCTCCGCCTTCGGGAGGACTTGCCTCCACGGCGTATTCACGGCGATCTGAAATACACCAACATACTCTTTGATGACTTCAGTCGGGCCGTAGCCTTGCTGGATTTCGACACCCTTATGATTGCAAGTCTGCCGATCGAGCTGGGCGACGCGTTTCGTTCATGGTGCACCCGGAAAGAAGGTCCGCGCGGCCCTTATTTCGACGTCGAGCTGTTTGAAGGGGCGTGGCGCGGCTACATGTCGGTCAACCCTCCCCTGACCGAATCGGAACGGGAAGCCATCGTTTCCGGGATCAAATATATCCTGCTCGAATTGGGGTGCCGTTATTTTATCGATTTTTTTGAGGATTTCTATTTCGCCTGGGACTCCGGCCGCTTTCCGAGCCGTGAAGCTCACAATCTGGCGCGAGCGACCCGCCAATTGACCGTATTCGACGACGTAACCGCGAAAGAGCCTGAGTTGCGGCGGATCATACGGGCGGCCCAATGATTGTCGCCTGTCACCAGCCGCTCTATCTGCCCTGGCCGGGCTTATTTTACAAGGCCCTGCGGGCGGACACCCTGGCGCTGCTTGATCATGTTCCGTTCCCCATGGGCCGGAGCTGGATCAGCCGGAACAGACTGAAAAACGCGGACGGCGCGTTTTGGCTGACCGTGCCGGTAAAAAGAAAAGGGCGCCACAACGCGCCCATAAACAGTATCGAAATTTATCAGGATTTAAACTGGGAACGAAAACACCTGGAATCCATTCGTCAGGCTTACGCCAACGCCCCCTACCTCGACGATCATCTGCCGTTTTTCCGGGAACTCTTTAAAAAGCCGTGGCGAAAAATCGTCGATCTCAATCTGGCCGCCTTCGACTACCTTAAAACGGCCCTGGGAATCACTACGCCGGTCGTGCTCTCCTCCGGTTTGAACACTTCCGGCCGGGGCGCCGATCTTCTCGTGGATATTTGCCGCATCCTGGGCGCCGACGTTTACCTCACGCTCGGCGCCGCAAAAAAATATCTGGATCTTACCCGCTTTGAAGAGGCTTCCATAGGCCTTGAAGTTTTTTCCTTGCAGCCTCCGGTCTACCCGCAACTCTATGGCGAGTTCGTCGCCAATCTGTCGGCAATCGACACGCTTCTCTGCTGCGGCCCCAAAACCGCGGAAATCGTTTCGAACAGCGGACGGCTTGCCTCCTAGCCGCAGCGCACTCTCCAGGCGTCCTTTACTTCATTATAAACGCTCCGGCGCAGGTGTATGACGTTTTGGATTTTGTCTCTGATAATGTACACCATGGCCAGAGTAGCGTCGATAAGGAAGAAATTGACCAACTGGGTAAATCCGCGCAAAACACAAAGAAGCTGCATAACGGCCGACGACGACGCCTGGCCCGCGGCTACGAAAGCGGACGCTGAATGCTCATCATCGTCGTCGGAACTCTGCGGCGCGACAAGATCGTCAACAGCTTCGAGTTTATTGAACAGCTCCAGGCCGACCTTTGCCATCTCATCCTTGTCTTGCTGGGCCCATGAAGCGACCTCGGCCTTTGTTGATTCTTCCAGGAACAGCTCGATGAGCGCTTTCGATTTGCTCTCCACCTGCTGGAAATATTCCTGTAGTTTCGCTGTCGCGTTCGGACCGGTGAGTTCACTGTTTGTTTCCGGCTGCCTGGTGAACTCGTTCATCAGATTATCAAGCTCCGTCAGTTTTCCTTGAATGGCCTCAAGCGCCTCACCCATAATGCCTCCTTGCTATTCAACAGAACAAGAGAATTCAGTTTTAGTATTAAACATAGGCGCCCCATCCCCCCCTCGTCAACCCTGCTGAGAGAATTCAATCACAGGGACGGCTCCAGCGGCGCCATAAAAGAAAAAGGCTCCAATGCTCTCTTCACGGAAATTGGAGCCCTTCCGTACAACGGCTTCCCGGTACTGGCCTTACCACCCTTTATGGTAGATACGTATCCGCGTGCTCATATCCACCAACCGGTCGTCTTTAAAAGTGAGCAGATTGACCCGATCGGTCTTGTTTTCCTGCACGCCCAGAGTCTGCTTGTCCAGGTAGGACCAGGTATCATCCTCCCGAGTGAATTCCCGCGCCTCGCGATGTTTCAGCGCTTCCATAACCTGCGCCTTGGTCATACCGAGTTCGATGACTCCGTGCTGAACCTTGTTTATGGTTTCGGCGCTCCAATCGGGATAGCGAGACGCCAACGGTTTTTCAGGGGGAGGAGTGGCGCATCCGCACCAGATCAAAACAAATAACAGCCCGAGTACCCACCCTTTCTTCATTATCATACGATCTTTCCGTCCTTCATACTATTTGAGCGCCGAGCGCCGCCTTTTACGCCTTACTGCTGTTTGGCGAGAGTTTCTTTTACAAAAAAGCTGGTAACACACTGTATTATACTGCAGAGCAGAAGGACAAAGAAGGCGTTTTTATACCCCTGCATGGTGAACGCTCCCTCTATCTTTCCGCTGCTTTCCAGCACATGGCCCAGTAATGGTTGAAATATAGCCCCTCCCGCGAAAGGAAACAAGTTGACAATACCGGTGGCGGTTCCCGCCATTTGCACCGGAAACAATTCCTTATTGGCCGTAAAGGCGATCACCACGATCGCGCCCCCGAAAATCCCCAGACTCAGGCACATGACATACAAAACGGGAATCGGCAGGGTATCCGTGAAAAAGTACAACGGAAATGTGGTGACCAGCAAAATCACACTTGACAGCACCAGCACGGGCTTGCGGCCTTTAAACACCCGGTTGGATAAATAGCTGAGCCCCGGACTGCCGATAATCATTCCCACTGCCGACAGGGAGAGGATTCGTCCCGCTTCAGCTCTGGTCAGGCCGTATATCTGCATAAAGTAGGGGCCGCCCCAGAGTCCGGCGAAGGTAAAGAATATAGCGCCCATACAGATAAACCAGATAGCCAAAGGCCAGAAAGCGGCCGTGGTCCACACGCGCTTCATCCCTTCCATCAAGGGGATGCTTTTGACCGTCGTGGTCGTGGTTTCCACCAGGGAAGGCCACCCCTTGTCCTCGGGACGGTCGCGAACCACGACCCACACCAGCGCCGCCAGGACCAGCGTGACCGCGCCGACCAGCACGAATGACGCTCTCCAGCCGATGCTGTCGCTCAGATAGGCCAGGGGCGCCGCGGCCCCGAGCGATCCTACGCCGCCCATGGCCATGAGAATTCCGGTCATGGTCGCAAACTCTCGTATGCGGAACCATTCCGCGAGAACTTTGAGGGTGGGCACGAAGATCATGGATATGCCCACGCCCACAAGCGTTCTTCCCACAATGGCCCAGAACGCGTTGGGCGCCACGCCCATGAGCGCGGAACCGATGAAGGCTATGCCGGAAAACATGGTAATGGTCTTCCTGGGACCCCAGGAGTCGGAAAGCAGCCCCGCCGGGAGCTGCATGACCGCGTATGGATAAAAATAAGCGGCGCCCAGGAAACCGACGAGTGTTCCACTGGCCTGGAGATCGCGCATCATGTCCAGCGCCACAACCGCGGGACAGAGCCGATGAAAGTAGACCAGAGCGTAACCGCATGCCAAAATCCAAAAAATATACCACCGGTAACGAAGCGATGCGTACGGAGCATCCTGTGCCATGACGATTTCCTTTTCTGAGGGAGAGAGAACGTGTCAGGACGTGCGACTACACTGACACCATAATGTGAGGGCAAGCGCGGAGTCAATAAAATCCTGCAAGGATTCCAGGTTTGACGCTTTCGGCGCCTCGCCGCAAGACTTCGCAATTGTTGATGGGAAGAGGAACGGGAGACGATGGGCCGGACCGCCTTTTATTTCTTTTGCGCGTCCGCTTTCCGGTAATATTCCTGGGCCTTGGCCGGATCCAGCAGAGCCTGTTCGTAGATGCGCCCCAATTGCCGGTATGGCTCGGTGGCCTGGGGATTTACCTTCGCGCAGCGCTCAAACAGGTCGATGGCCTCTTCATAGCGCTTTTGCTCGGTACGGATCACCCCCAGATTGTACAGCGCGCCATACTGTTGGGGATTCAGGGCCAAAGCCCGGGCGAAATATTCGGCGGCCTTCTCCTTGTCGCCGGCCCGGTAGGCGATGTATCCGAGCCGGTACGGATGGTCGGCGGACTTCGGCTCCAGTTTGGTCAGCTCCTGAAACCACCGCTGGGCCTCGGGAAACTGCCCGTTATTGAAATAGATCCCGGCCAGCCGTGTAGCGATCAGCGCGTCGCCTCCCTGGGGATAGTGGTCCCGCAACACCGCCGCGGCGTCCTTCCACGCCTGCCGTTCGGTCAGTTTATCAGCAAGCAGGATCACGGCGTCCAGATTATCGGGTTCCAGACGCAGCCATGTTCGTAAATAGTTTTCCAGCGCCTTGGTATCGCCGTTCTTTTCCGCGATAAGCGCCATGCGTTTGGGCCATTCGGGGTTGTCCGGCTCCGCGAGGGTCATTTCTTCATAGTTTTTCAGCGCTTCTTTCCAGTTTCCCGTGTCTTCATAGAGCGCCCCCAGGGTCATACGGATATCCGATACTCCGGGATAGACCCGCAATACTTCTTCAAACGCCTGTATGGCCCGGTCTTCCTGACCCAACCGCATATAGGTATGCCCCAACAGGTAGAGGGAAAGCGCGTTGCCCGGATAGTCTTTCAAGGAGTCTTCCAGAAGCGCGCGGGCGGTTTCGTAATCATGCTTGTTGTAGGCGTCCGCCGCCTGGGAGTATTTGCTGAAGCTCGGACTGTCCCAAATGTCGGCGCTCGCCTGATCATTGGCGGCTATTACCGCCAGCGCAAACAAACACACGCAGAGGAAGAAGAATCGTACCAGCTTTCGAATGATCATATCAGTCCGTCTCTCCGGGATGAGGCAGGGTAGCGCCGGCCTGCCCAACCCTTTCTTGTGTCCACCCGAACGAAAATCCGGGAGCGGAGCGTATTCACACCCCGGAACTTATCCCTCCTCTACCGGCTCGACGCTTCTATACTCTCTTTTTTCCAGATCGCCGTTTTTGGCTGAGGTAAAATGATCGAGCAGGGGCCGCAGAAAGGCGCTTATGGTGAACGGAATTTTATTTTTGGGAAGCCCTTCCCGTATCTCCTTCAATTGCCGTTCCGCCGCTTGCTCGCCCCTGGGAATTATTTCCGCGGCTCTGCTGAATTCGGCCCAGTGAATATGTCCCACCTCGGGCCTTATCACTACATCCGATTCCCGAAGAAGCGCATTGGTCAGGTAAAAGCCTTGTATATCCCCCGCGCGAAGATAGACATCCAACGCGCTGTTGAATTCCTTCTCGGAGGTGATGTCACGGTCCACACTGACCGAAACCACGAAATCCGCTCCCATCTCATAAGCGCATTCGGTCGGAACGAGGAGAATGATCCCGCCGTCGGATAACGACCGCTCGCCCCACTCCACCGGCGTAATTACGCCAGGCACGGCGCAACTGGCGGTGATGGCTTTGCGCAATGAGCCGTTTTTAAGGCACACCCGCTCGCCGGTCTTCAAATCGGTGGCGACCGGCGCGAACGGTATGATCGTGTCCCTCAGATCGATATCCGGCACAAAAAAGTCAATTAGCTGGGAAAAATCCTCGTCGTCTATCAGGCCTGGTTTGGTCAGAATATGCGCCAGGAGAAAATTTTTCTTGAAAAATGTCTGCACGCGCTGGCTCAACTGTTGCGGTTTTGCGCCGTAAGCGGAGCCAAGCGCCCTGATGTCCGATTTCTGGAACAGGGGCGTCTCCAAAAACTCGTACACCAGACTTTCCAGCTTCTCCACGCTCGCACCCGAAGCGAAAGCCCCACCTACCAGCGCTCCGATACTCGTCCCGACAATGATATCAATGGGTATTTTTTCACGAACGAATGTCTTGAGAATACCGAGGTGCGCGAGTCCCCGCGCCCCCCCTCCTCCCAAGGCGAGCCCGACCTTGCGTTTTTGTTTGCCCTTGTTAGCCATAACAGCGTCTCTTTAACCTTCAATAAAGCGCTGCGCCGCCGCTTTTCAGAATTATCACCCTGATGATTTTTTATCAAATTCCACTAGACTGCCGCGTCTTATGCTGTTTTGGCCGTACAAACCTTTAACTTGATCCACCGCCCTATCGACCTTGGCTCTTTTGGCTGTCTCTGCGCCCAGCTCTTCCCACAGACTGAGTTGGGCCGCGCCTTGCTCATCCAAGGAAGATACGCCAACGCCAATAAGACGTATGGGCCGGGAAAGCGTAAGTCGATCCAACATGTTCGCCGCGGCTTCGTAAATTTCCAGAGTAACATCGGTAACGTGATCGAGGGTCAAGCTGCGGGTCAAAATCTTGAACTCATCGGTTTTGATTTTCAGGTTCACGGTTTTGCCCCGCAATCCTTTGGCGCGCATCCGTTCACCGACTTCTTCGGCTTCTTTTAACAGCCAGGCCCGAAGCTCAGAGCGGTCTTTCGTGTCCTCGGAAAACGTCCGCTCCGCGCTCACCGATTTTACCTGGTGTTCCGTGACCACTTGCCGGTCGTCAATGCCCTGCGCCAACTCGATCAGTCGCCAGCCGTACTTGCCGAACCGTTTGAGGATCACGTCTCCGGGAAGCTTGAGAACATCGCCCACCTTCTCCACTCCCAGAGTTTTCAACTTTTTGACCGACTTCTCACCCACGCCCGGAATTTTTGAAATGGGCAGTTGCGCGATAAATCCGGGGGCGTCTTCGGGCGCAATCACTGTCAAGCCGTCCGGTTTGTCCAGGTCGGAAGCGATCTTGGCCAGGAATTTATTCGGGGCCACGCCTACCGAGCACGTAATCCCGATCTCCTGTCTGACCCGCCTTTTGATTTCTCGCGCAATATCCACCGGATCGCCCTTGAGCCTGCGCGCTCCGGTAACATCCAGAAAAGCCTCGTCAATGGAAACCTGCTCCAGAAGCGGCGAGAACTGGCCCAGAAGGGTCATCACACGAGAAGAAATCTCCTGATACCGCCTCATACCCACGGGCAGAAATACACCATGGGGACACAACTTCCTGGCCTTGAAGATGGGCATGGCGCTGTGGACTCCAAAAGCCCGGGCCTCGTAGGAAGCCGCCGACACCACTCCCCGGCGCGCTCCCCCGACAATCACCGGTTTGCCTCGAAACTCCGGATGATCGAACTGCTCCACTGACGCGTAAAACGCGTCCATGTCGATATGCAGGATGGCTCGTGAGTCCATTGGTCAAATTTTACGCGCGGCTAATATGGCGCGCAACGAGTTTAGCGCAATTTCACTGTATCACTTTTGGCGCCGGACAGGTCATGAAAAAAGAGGCTTTGCATCCTGTCCACGCGCATTTTATGGCCGCCGGACAAATCCGTTCTGCACATTTTTTTCTCCATATGTAGCCCGCGCTACAGACAAACCCTGGCGGTTCGTCCTATCCTTTCGCTACAGGAGAATAGAAGGAGGATTGATTATGCGTCCGCAGATTCTTGGAATATCTGGCAGTCCTATTAAAAACAGCAATACCGACCGGCTGATAAAGACGGTGTTGGAAGCCAGCGGACTTGAATCGGAATTTGTCAAATTGAGCGCGATACAGGTGCGACCCTGCGTCGCCTGTCTGGGATGCAAGACGGATAATATCTGCAAGGTCAAGGATGACTATCCCGAACTGGCCGAAAAAGTCCGCGCCGCGGGCGCTCTCGTGGTCGGCGGTTATTCGCCTTATGGCGCGGTGGATGGATTTACCAAAGGGTTCCTGGAACGGCTGTTTTCGCTGCGCCACCAGAACGGGCTCAACCGGGGCAAGCTGGCGGTGGCGGTGGCGACCGGTATCGGCAGAGGCGCGCCGGGTCTGGAAGAAGCGGTCGCCCAAATAACGCACGCCCTGACCCTGGAAGGCATGGAAGTACTCGGTCAGCTCAAAGCCACTGGGAATCCGGAATGCATGGTCTGCGGCTACGGGGAAAGCTGTCCCATGAGCGCGCTGCCCTGGATATTCGGCGACGACGTGACCGTGACCCCGGAAAAGTTCTGCCAGGTCGAAAATCAGCGGGAAGTCATGGAAGAAGCCAAACGGCTGGGTCTTGAAATAGCGTCCAGGCTGCGCAAACGGCTTGCGATGTGACCCGGTCCGTTCTTAAACCGGATGGTCCTGAATTATTAACCTCTTGCAATATGATCCCTTCCGGTCCATCATTATGTTTTGTTCGTGAGATAAGGCGATACATTATTGTCTATGGCGCCTTTATGATAAGCGCTTTTCATAGCGCGTTAGCCCGGTAATCGCGACGGCGGTCAGCCGCTTTCGGAAAATCAAAATCAGGAGGATGACAGAATGGGAGAAGGCTCTGAAAACACGGACAAACTGGCGGTGATTTGGAGTTCGAGCGACAAAGGTGTGGCGATGAACATGGTCTTTATGTATACACGTAACTCAAAGCTGAGAAAATGGTGGAATGACGTCAGACTCATAGTGTGGGGACCTTCGACCAAACTGCTCACCGAGGATTCCGAGTTGCAGGATCAGCTTTACGATACACAGAAGGCCGGAGTCGAGCTTCTGGCCTGCAAAGCCTGCTGTGAAAATTATGGGGTCACTAAAAATCTCGAAGATCTCGGCGTAAAGGTAATCTACATGGGAGAACCTTTGACCGAGATGCTGAAAACCGGTTGGAAGGTCATAACGTTCTAGCGGCGTTGTCCGGGGGTGTTTACACCGGACGAGCAAGCGTTTTCCTTTCGCCGACAAATCGTCAAGTAATCGAACTCATAGTCAAAAAATCAAGCTGGGCGCCTTGCGGCGCCCATTATAGCTGAGGGACAGAGCATGAATGATCCGCATACCCTGCTGATATTCACCGATTACGCCTGACCCTGGTGCTATTTCAGTACCGGGCGTATTGAACGGCTGCGCGATGAATTTGAAATAGCAATGAGGTGGGTCGATTTTCCCCTGCACCCGGAAACGCCCGAAGAAGGGCGCTCCCTGGAGGATCTGTTCAGGGGACGCGATTTCACGGTGGCCGAAGCGATGACGCGCCTTAAAAAGACCGCTGATGAACTGGGACTGCCCTTGGGCGACCGTACCATGACCTACAACAGCAGGCGCGCTCAGGAACTGGGAAAATGGGCCGAAGCTAACGGCAAAGGCGATGAATTTCATGACGCCGTGTTCAAGGCTTATTTTGTGGATGGGTTCAACATCGCCCAATTCGATATCCTGACCTCCATTGTTTCCTCCGTCGGCCTTTCGCCGGATGAAGCCCGAAGCGCGCTCGACCGGGGAACTTACAGGGAAGCGGTGGATGAGGACTGGGCGTTATCGCGCGCCATGGGCATTACCGCCGTGCCGACGTTTGTTCTCGGCATGCGGCGGGCGGTAGGCGCTCAGCCCTACGAAACCTTGGCCATGATGTTATCTCAAAGCGGGGTACCCAGAAGGGGCGCTCAAACATAATCCAGGACGCGGCCAACGTATAAGGAAAGATCCGGACCATGGGATGCGTATGCGAAACACTGGTTGGCAAAAACGTCGAGATTTCGCCGCTGTGTATCGGGAATCTGTGGATATTCGAAAACCTCCGCCCGGAAGAGCTGGAAGCGCTGGTCGGCGCCGCGCAACGGAAACGGTACCAGGAAAATCAATCCATCTTTGTTCAGGGCGACCCGGCCAGTGAAATGTTTCTGGTCAAGGGAGGCCGGATCAGGCTGAGCAAAGTCCTGGAAGACGGGAATGAAATCACGCTCGACATACGAAAGGCCGGGGATTTCCTGGGCGAATATGTGCTCAACGAGGATATGGACTATCCGGTCAGCGCCTGGTGCATGGAAGAAACGCTGCTTTGCGGCTTTACCAAAAAGCAGTTCGAGCAGCTGGTTCTCAAATATCCCAATATCGGATTGCATGTCATCAGAAATTTGAGCAAACGAATCTCCACGCTCACCAGCCGGGTGGGCAGTCTTTCCATTCACAATCTGGTGGACCGGCTCTACGGCGTGCTCATCAACATGGCCAAGGAGCATGGATCGAAAAGCCGTCATGGTTCTGTCATCCCTTTTCCGCTCACCCACGAGGATTTGAGTTTTCTGGTGGGCGCTCACCGTGTCAGCGTCACCCGCGCCATGAAAGACTTGAAAACCTCGGGGAAAATCATTCAGGAAGGAAGACAGATTATCGTCTGCGACGCCGCCGATTTTAACTGACCTGTGTCGCGGCGCGATCCCGCGACATTGGTTCTATAAACGCGGGAACCCGCCTCCGGGCGCTGTTCCCTCCCCTTAGCCGCGCCGTCGCATAATAACCCATAAGGAGCTGTTCACGGCCGGGGCCGCCAACCTTTGAAAATTTCCGTTCCTCCCAACGCCTCCATCGGAATTTTTTCCCGAAAAAATCAAATTAGCCCATAAATCTTGCATGTAACCGGTTTGATAGCGGTTACCGCAAGCGCATCCGCTGTTACATCACTAAAAACCCAAATTCAAAGCACGTGTGGGACAGGAAGATGAAGATTAGAACTACGGTACTGCTCAGCGCTCTGTGCGCGCTTACTCTTTGCGCGTTTCCCGTAATGGCTCAGGTTTCATCGAATGAGGCGGCCCCGTCCGTCAGGGCCCAACAGGCGGCGCCTCCGGATTTCTTGAACGAAGACTCCCTTGAACATCCGCTCAGGCCGCCGGACACCTCAAGTCCGCGAGCGACATTCACCAGCTTTATCAAATCCCTCAACCAGGTGTACCGTCTGATCATGGCCGCCGACGAGGCGAACATGCGTCTGCCCGGACTGATGACTCCTTCCACGCTCCTTAAAGTGGAAGGGACGGCTGAAATACTCCTCGAACGCGCGGTCTATTGCCTCAATCTGAGCGAGGCGCCCGAGGCTCTTCAACAGGACATGGGTTGGGAGGCGGCCTTTGAGCTGAAGGAAATTCTGGACCGGATGAAACTCCCTCCGTTGGACTCCATCCCCGATTTGCAGGCTGTCATCGCGGCCAGGCAAAAGGATAAAAATTCGCCCATTGAGCGCTGGCGCGTGCCTGATACGGATATTGTCATCGCGCTGGTCAAAGAAGGACCGCGCCAGGGCGAATACCTGTTCTCTCCGGGCACGGTTAAAAGAACTAGAGATTTCTACGCCAAGGTCCAGCTCTTTCCCTATCGAGAAGACGCGCTTGTATCTCCGGGATTCTTGGATTTCTACAGCAGCACTCCCGGCCGGCTGTTGCCCCCGAAATGGAGTCATTGGCTCCCGAAATGGGCGACCGTCATGTATCTGAGTCAGACCTTATGGCAGTGGCTGGCGCTTTTCTTTTTCACCTTCGCCGGAATAGGTATTTCCATCTTTCTTTATCGCTGGTGGAGAAAGAGAACGAGCGGCTACGCCATCTTAAAACGGTCGTGGGGAAGATTCGCCCTGGTTCTGCTTGAAGCTGTAATGGCAACCCTGATTATCTTTCTGATCGATGAAAAAATCAATATAACCGGCGACGTCCTTATCGCAGCCCATAAGGTATTTGAAACCCTGTATTGGTTCTTTATGGCGTGGGCGGCTCTCCTGGCCGGAAACGCTCTGGCTGAGACCATTATCGCCTCCCCCAGAATAGATCCCGAAGGAATTCACGCCAGCCTCATCAAGACCGCCGGTATTCTCATAGGCTTTCTATGCGCCGCGGGTATCTTCTTTCAAGGGCTGGCCAAGCTTGGCGTCTCGATCATTCCCCTGTTGACAGGTCTTGGCGTCGGCGGTCTCGCCATCGCGCTGGCGGCTCGACCGACGCTTGAAAACCTTATCGGCGGCATCATGATTTTGCTGGATCGGCCGTATCGTGTCGGTCAGCGCGTGAAGGTGCAAGGGCACGACGGCATCGTCGAAAACATCGGGTTCCGGTCTACCAAACTCAGGCTTTTAACAGGGCACCAGACCACGGTTCCCAACGAAGTGATGGCGCGTATGGATATTGAGAACGTCGCCCGCCGGCCTTTCATCAAGCGTATCTCGAATATCACCATCACCTACAATACGCCGGTGGAAAAAGTGAAAAAGGCCGTGGAAATTATCAAGGAAATCCTCGACGACCATGAGGGAATGCTCAAAAATTATCCTCCGCGGGTTTACTTTAACGAGTTCAACGCCGAATCGCTTAATATTTCCATGATTTACTGGTATCACCCACCGAACTACTGGGAATTTTCCGCGTTTAATCAAGAGGTTAATCTGCGAATCATGGAAGAGTTCGAAAAAGAAGGGATCGAGTTCGCGTTCCCCACCACCACAACCTATCTGACGCAGGAACAAGGAGAAGAGATCAAAATCAGGATCAATTCGGAGCAGCCGGCAGGCTGACGCTCCTTGCGCCCGGCGCCACGGGTCGCGGGTTGGTGTTCAAATCAAACATGCGCCTCTGGACATCATGGCCGGCGGACACATGTTACATTTATGACCGAAGAAAAGAGGCGATTATGACCAAAGACGACGAACCCGCATATTGTTCTTTTTGCCGGGAACCCGCGGTGTATCAGCATAAGGACATGGGATACGTCGCTGCGGCGGGAACCCGCCCCGAGCCGTTGCGCATGTGCCGGCAGTGCCTGGAAAAATCCACCGATTACGATGAAAAGGATTTTGAGCGGTTGTGACGCCCGTTGAGTTTTCAGGCAACGAAGGCGCGGCGGGGTATGGCGACTTTTGGCAAGGCGAATAAAGGCGCAACAGCCGGTTGCGGCCGTTGCGCCTTTTATGTTCAGATCGACTTTATCTCATCCATTTGTTTGTCCAGGGGTTCAGCCTCTTTTTCACGGCCATGATCCTTGAGCCATTTCTTGAACTGCTTTAACGCCTCTTCCATGGGCGGCACGACTTCTTCCTTCAGTCTTTTGCGTGTCTGCTCTCCGGAATTCCGCAACGTTTCCGCCAGTTCCTTCATCTCTTTTTCCAGATTCTTATACCACTCTTCCTCCGGAGTCTTTTTCAAGTCGTCCAGAAAAGCGTTCCATTCGTTGCGCAGGCTTTCGGTCCACGTGTCATAGGCGGTCGATCCGGACACAACCGCGTCATTTTTCAGAGGAACGCCCCCTTCGGCCACCTGGATCATTTCCAGGGCTTTTTGACCTTCCAACTGCGGATCGTCGGCAATGACGAAACGCGTCTGATCGGTGGCCGCGTTTTTAAAGTTCTCATCGATACGGATAAGAACATTGAACGTCCCGTTCTGCTCGTAGGTGACTTTCTTGACCTCTCCCACATGGTTGGCGCCCCACAATACGCGGTCGCCCATTTTCAAACCATTCATTTCATTAAATGTCACGTTCAGGTCCAAGGCGTTGGAACAACCCACCCACGCAAGAATAACCAACAGACCTAACAAGACCGCCCTCTTCTTCATTCCAGCCTCCCAAAACCAGTAGGCGCCGTTCGCACACAGACGTATCGGCCGTTGAGCTGGTCGCCGACTCCGCTTCTATAATCTTTCCCGGATCGCCAAACTCAGGATTTTACCGTTCTCTTGATAGATGAGCTTTTTATTCGTCAAATCGTTAAAAAAGTTTTTCGCCGCCTCTTCGCTTACATTCGGAAACCGTCTCATAACCTGAGCCATGGTCCGCGCAGTTGCGCAGTACAGGTACAGTTCCCTGCTTCGTCCCCGCAAACGGTGTTGCTCCGATGGACCTTCGCCGTATCGCCTGGTTATGAGGAGAAACGATCCGCCATCGCGATAACCCAGCAACGGCGCGCCGCCATGAACGCCTTTTGCCCGGTCGTACCGCCCCCGCCATTGGTCGAGCGCTCGCTTGACGTCGCGCCATCGCTTTTTCTGAGCGCCGCGGTCGCCGGCATAGGTTTTGATCATAACCTCCAGGCCATTCTTCATAAGCTCCGGCGCCAGCCGCTCATAGTAGAGGCTTGGACCGACCCGGCTTATCCCATAGTTTTCCGGCCGCCGGTGAACGTCGCTGCCATATCCCAGCCAGAAAAATACCGGATTAAGCGGAAAATACGGCGCGACATAGGAAATCGCGCGCAATGTTTCTTCCGCCTCCCGGTCATCGCTCCCCGGAAAGCCGAGAATCAGGTTGGCCTCGTTTATGATCCCGGCCTCCTCGCAGTCACGCATAATCTGGATGTTTTGAATGGCCGTAATCCCTTTGTGCAGCCTCCGCAGAAGCGACGAGCTCAGCGCCTCGACGCCCACCTGGGTATGCTTGAATCCGAGACTCCTGAGCTTGAACAGCTTTTCTCGCGAAACGGAAGCCCTTAATTCGCCGAAAAAACAAAGATCGCGTTTCATTTCAGCCGCTTTTTCAAGCGCGTCAGCCAGGACTCCCACCGGAAGGCTGTTGTCCGTGAAATAAAAATCGAGCCCTTCCCATGTTTCCAGATGGCTCTGTATCTCCCGAGCCAACTGCTTGGCCTTTTTTGTGCGGAACCCGCTCCATTGCGTGTTCAAATTGCAGAAGCGGCAGCCGCCGTCATCCCGCGCCGCGGCGTTCCACCAGCATCCTCTGCTGGCTTCCAGGGGAATATGCGGCGTCAACCCGCGACCCCAGGAAAAGCGTTTCAGCCGCGCAAAATAATCGCTGAAGTCGGGCGTGGGAAGTTCATGGAGCGACGGCAGCTCGTCCCGCCCCACTCCCCGGATAGTTCCGGCGTGGTCCCGGAACCATACTCCTTGCGGCGGCGCGGCGCGGCGTCCTCTGAGGTAACGCGTCAATTCCAGCAGGGGGCGCTCTCCCTCGCCGTCAACCACGAAATCTATCTCCGGAACGCATCGCAACAGGCTGGTCCCGAGTTCTTCCGCGCAGGACGCTCCACCCACCACGATGGGCGTTTGGCCATTCCGCTTTTTTAGTTCCTTTATCAGAAACAGTGACGACATGAGCTGGGAAAGGCTGACCGTCAACCCGACAAGGTCATACCCTCCGGAAACGATCTCATCGGCCAGCCGGGCCTGCGTCTGCGCGAGAGCGTCCACGACCCGCTCCAGTGGAGGCGCCCCCCTGATACCGCGTTCGCGCAACCGGTCATCGAAAAACTTCGCCAGATCGTCAAGCCGTTCAGGATGAAGCAGTGCGGAGAATACGGTTTCCGCGGCCCAGCCCGAGCCGGCGATTTTGCCATAGGCCTCGATCCCGATGGCGTCGGCGGCGTCGAGGTATAAATGCGGGGCGTCAACGTTCAAATCGGGTTCTTGCCCCGCCAGGTACGCCTTCAGCGCGCCCAGTTGTATGGACGGTCTGCGCAAAGACGGCCAGGGCTGCGCTATAAGGGCGAGATTGAACATACTCGGTATTTTGCGCGGAGGGCCTATATCCTGGGAATTAAGCCGCGGCTCATCCAACTCGCTTTCCCGTCACGGTTCGCCCCTGTGTTATCGCTCCATTTTGCGAATAAGCTCGGCCTGATCGGCGCATTTGTTCAACCATTGTTGGTTTCCCTGAAAGTAGAGCGTGGCCAGACGGTTATATTCTTTGGCCTGAGCTGGATTGCTCTTCAGGAGCCAGCATTCGGCCAGATAGAAATAGTTTTGACCGTTGGCCGCATGCATGGACACGGCGCGTTCAAACAGGGCGATGGCCTGGTCGGCGTTACCCTGGTCAAGCTGCTCCTTACCCGCTTCAGTCAACCGGAGAGACGCCAGTTGACGGGCGCTCGGCTGACTCTGCTGTTTGGGAGCGGGCACAACCGGTTTGGCGGGCGCGGGCGCGGGAGCTGGCGGTGTCGGCTTGCTTTCAACAGCGGTTTCAGGCTGCCGGGACTCCTGGGTTTTTTCCTGAACGGGCGCGGGCGTCTCGCGTGGGGCCATGGGGCGAGGCGAAGCGCAGCCGCTCAATCCATAGATGCTCAACGCGACAAGCGCCATAAAAAACAGCTTATCCGCCTTCATCATAACGTTCTCCCTTTGTCTCTCCAGGTTTTAACGCCCGTTTCAACTTTTCAGTCAACTTTCGAATCATGTCCCCGGCGCTTTCCGATCCGGAACCCTGCCGCGCGGACCGCTCCGCGTCATCATGGCCGGAAGGCTCGGCCACCTGCGTTTCCGCCGGCTCCGGCGCGTTTGACTCCAGGAACACTTCCTCGATAGGCGTGGCGCACCCGCGCGTAGCCAATTCACCCGTGTCGGCGCAAATAACCCTGGTCACGACTCCCGGCGGCTGAGTAAACCATTCGCCCTCCAGTCGCCAGGGAATGGCTTTCATCAGTTCAACCCACACCGGCAGGGCGGCTGAGCCGCCGGTGGCCTGCACGGAATCCCCGTTATCGAATCCCACCCACACCAAAGCCAGGACATCGGGGGTGTAGCCGATGAACCAAGCGTCGCGGAATCCGTTGGTGGTGCCGGTTTTGCCCGCCACGGGAAACTTGATCCCTTGCGCCTTTAACGACCGCGCCGTGCCTTCCGTGGTCACGGAATGCAGCAGGGAATTCATGATATAGGCGTGAGCCGGGTCCATTACCTGCTGTATGGTAACATGCCTCCGCTCCAAAACAGCGCCTTGATCGTCCATAACTCCGGTTATGGACAGCGGGTAGGGCAGCGCCCCGTCAGCGGCGAACGAGCAGTAGGCCCGCGCCAGTTCGAGCGGTATGACCTCAAACGCCCCCAGCGCCAGCGAAGGGTAGGGCATGAGCGGCGTGGAAATACCCATGGATGTGGCGAGAGAGATAACGCGGGCCAAACCCACTTTCATCGCCAGGTCAACAGAGGCCAGGTTTATGGACCGGGCCAGCGCGGTCCTCAAACGCTCCGAGCCCCCGGCTTGTCCGTCAAAATTCTCGGGGGTCCATTCCTGCCCGTTCAGCATATAGGTCTTGCGCTCGTTGGAAACAAGCGAGGCGGGCGTAAATTCGTCGAGCGCGGCCAGAAAGACAAACGGCTTGAACGCGCTGCCCGGCTGCCGCAGCGCCTGCGTTACCCGGTTGAACTGGCTGGACGAATAATCTCTCCCTCCCACCATGGCCAGAATGTGGCCGGTCTTGGGTTCCATGACCAGCACCGCTCCCTGGAGTCGTTCGTCGGGGTTTTCCCGTTTCAAAGCGGGACGCGTCGCCTCAAGTCTGCTCAACCCCTTTTCCAGGGCTTCTTCGGCGGCTATCTGAACTTCGGGGTCCAGGGTCGTATAAATCGAAAGTCCCAAGGTGGTCAGCGCTTCCTCGGGATATAATTCCGCAAGCTGTTTCTGAACGTAATCCGTAAAAAACGGGGCCGTGCGTATGCTCTTGTTGTATCCCGCCACACGCAGAGGCTCAGACTCGGCCACCGCGTACTCCTCGGCCGATATCCAGTTGTGTTTGCGCATGATCCCCAGAATCAAATCCCGCCGCTTCCGGCAGCGTTCCAGGTCCTTATAGGGAGAATATATATTGGGAGCTCTTATGATTCCCGCGATGGCGGCCGCTTCACCCATGGACAGGTCTTGGACGGACTTACCGAAATAAAACTGAGCCGCCTCACCCACCCCATTGATGGACACCGATCCTTTTTGCCCCATGTAAATTTCGTTGAGATAAATTTCCAGGATATCGTCTTTGTCGTACATGGCCTCCATGGTCAGGGCCAGCAGCATTTCATTGAATTTTCGCTTGAAGGTCCGTTCGGGAGTCAGGAAATAGTTTTTGACCACCTGCTGGGTTATTGTCGACCCGCCCTGCTTCACTTCGCCGGCCAGCGCGTTTGTCCAGAGCGCTCGCAGAATCCCGCGAGGATCGACCCCAAAATGATCGTAAAAACGCGTGTCTTCCGCCGCCAGCACCGCCGCGATCACATAAGGAGGCGTCTGCTTGACGCTGATCAGTTTTCGTTGCTCCCGTTCGGGACCGTAAAAGACCGTGAGCTCTTCGGGCTCAAGCTCCACAATTCCCGGATCGCCGTTGTCGTCCGGACGGAACACCCGGTCGATGGTATCGCCCGCAAAGGTGATGGTCAGGGGAAATCCCTCGCGGGAACGGGAAGGAAGCGTGAGGTCCCGCAGATACACTTCCACCGTGGCGGCTGACGACCTCATCTGCCCCTTTTTCTTAGGTTTGAAATCGACCGGATAATATCCCGAACGGTGAAGCCGTTCTATCAGGGCTTGCTCGCCGATGCGCTGGCCGGGATAAATCATCAGGCTGCCGGAGTACACCTTGGACGGCAGGGACCAGCGCCGGCCGGAAAATCGCTTTTCAATATAGTCGGCCTGATGCGCGCAGTACAGGTAAAGAGATCCTGCCGCGGCTATGAGCGCCACGGCAAGGACCAGCAGCGTGATACGGATTATTTTAAAACGGCGTTTTTTGGGGGGAACTTTTTTCTTCATACGCCCATCTTACATCTGGTTTGTGTCAGTATTATTCAGCAAAAAGTCTTTTACCTTTAAACATATTTTACACAAGGGAGCAAACGCCTTCAAAGGGGACTCCGGTCCCCTGTCGCCGAATCGGACAATACCCGCGAGGGTCGGAAGCTTGTTTCCTCTCTTGTAAAAAAGCAGGCGCGTCCGCTACAATGTATTATCCGCTCATGAAACAACAACAGAGCGGCATCCCCCCTTGTTTTTCCCACCAGGGCGCGAATAGATCCTTTAACCTGGAGGAGATGGATGGTCCCGGACGAAACACAGGAAATCTTCGAACGGCTGAGGCATGCGATCTCTACAGCCGAAGGCATAGGCGTTCTGCACGAAAACGCCGGGAGGCTCGACGACTCCCTGGTCTCGCTCCTGCGGGATGAGGCCGACAGACTCCGCGACACGGGCGATAAGTCGGGCGTCGAGGAGATGATGACCTGGGTCGACGAAGCGCGGAGCGTGGTGACCCGTAACCTGATCTTCAGCGCCGAACCGAGCGGCGCGGAAGAGGCGATGGCCATCATACAGGCCAACAGGGAACGATTCGATACGGCGTTCGTGCAGCTCTGCGTACGAATCGCCACGGAATTCATCGCCAAACTCCACGCCTTCCTGGAAACACCCCCGCCGGACGACCCCGGCGCGCTGGCCCAGGCCAAAGATCTCGCCGCCGCCGCTTCCAGAGAGATAACGTTTATCAATCTGGTTTCCTCCGTGAGCGATCTTCCCGAACACAAAGCGCAGGCGCTGCTCACCGGAGGCCTCTTTCTGCTGGTGGAGGCCCGGTTGGAAAAACGCCTCGGCGATTCAGCCGGCGCCGAGAGGTCTCGGGATAAGTCGCGAAAATTGCTGATGGAATGCGCCGCGCTTCCCGGCGTGTCCAAACAAATTCGGGCCAGAGCCGAGGGTAATCTGGCCGTGCTGGCCGGTCCCGCAAATCTGCGGGAAGTGAAGGAACGCCAGAAGAATGCGCAGCGGCTGGCGGAGGAAGCCGGGGACCGCGAAATGGTCCGGAGAGTGCGCCGGGACCGCGCCTATTGGTTCAGAAAGGAGGGCGCGCTCGATGAAGCTCTGGAGCTGTATCGAAAAAATATCGAAGACACTGAAAAAGCGCTTTTCGAATTCAGCGTCCCCATTCTTTGGGCGGACGAAGTGGCGGCCGCCCAGCCCGATTACGACGGCGCAGTGGAACTGTGCCTTGAACTGGCTTCACAGGACGAGCGCTTTGGCGAGCAAGCGCTGGAGTACACCGAAAAAGCCAAAGCCCGCGCGTTTCTGCGTTCATTGGCTTCCCTGGGTTCTTCCGGCCCGGGCGCGCCTGCGCGTCTGATCGAGCGCCGCGAAGAGATCCGCCGCCGGATGGAGTCGTTCGGCTCGGCGCTGGCTTCGCTTCCGCCGGACCTGGCGGAAAAACGACGGCGCGAGTCCGAAACGCTGCAAATGGCTCTGGCCAGGACCGAGGCCGGAATCGAAGAATATATGACCGCGAGAGCGCTGGACTTGCAGTGCGTTCCCCGTTCATTCGCGGACCTGGCCGCGCTGGCTCCCCGGAACGGCGCCATACTCTCCTTTTATACCTTGGATGAGAAGGTCCTGCTTTTTCTCCTCGACACGGACGGCTTGACGCTCCCCCCTGTCTCCGTTGAACTTTCCCGCCAGGACCTGGCTAGGGTCATGGTGAACATCGATCTTACCCTGCGTATACGAGGCGATTACCGTACCTATGATGAATTGCAGCGCAAGCTGGATATGGAAGTGGACTATTTCTGGCCCACCAAAAATCTGCGTTTTCTCCATGAAAAGCTCATCGCCCCCATTCGCGAACACCTCAACGGGAAGACGCTCCTCTATATCGCGCCGCACGGCGCGCTCCGGGACATTCCCTTCCAGGCCCTGATCGAGCCGGACGGGAAATCCCTGGTGGACAGGTTCGCCATCGCCTACGCGCCCAGCCTTTCGATTTTGCGCCACTGCCGGGAGAACGCCCGTTCCGAGCTGTCATCCTGTTTTGCCGCCGGCGTGGACTCAGATTCCGGCGGCCCTGAAAACGCCGCGGGTGAAGCCGCCGCGGTCGCCGGATTCTTCGGAACGACTTCCCGCCCCGCGACAAAGGAAGCCTTGCGGTCGGAGGCCGGAGAGGCCGACGTGATACATCTGGCCTGCCACAGCGACCCCAGTTGCGCCTACACCAGTCTTCAGGGCCTCAAAATGGAAGACGGCCTGTTGCGCCAACAGGAGATCGCGGCCATGCGGACCCGCGCGTCCCTGGTGTGCCTCAGCGCCTGCGAAACCGCGCACGCCGACCTGCTCCCTCAACCCGGACAGGAAATGGCGGGACTGGTGGGGGCGTTCATGCGGGCGGGCGCTCCTTCGGTCATGGCCACCATGTGGCCGCTCTCAGACCGTGTGGCGCTCCCCCTCATGCGGACGCTTTACGGGGAACTGAAAAACGGTATGAACAAAGCCGAGGCGCTGCAAGCCGCGCAGCGCGCCATCAAAGAGGAAAAACGATACAGCCATCCCTATTTCTGGGCGCCGCTCTGCCTGTGGGGCGCCATGTAACCGTGAGAAAAAAGGAGGGTCCATGGCCTACAAGGGAATTCCCGAAGATGAATTGAAGCCGCAGCAGGAACGGATCATCTTTCCGGCCTTTCGCGAAAAGCAAGCGTCCCTGGAGCTTATGAACCGTTTCCCGGACGTCAGAGTGTACGGTCTGCTCCTCACCGATAATCCGGAGCATCCCCTGTCCAAATTAGTCGAAAAACGATGGTCGGAGCTGCATCACATGACCGGCTCCAGGATCATGCTGGCCGCGTTTCAGCCGCCGTCATCCTGGTCCGGCGGACTCAAGGAGTTCTGGCGGGAGAAACTGGGGAAGGACTTCAAATCCATATGGCGTGAGTGGGAAAAAGGAGTCGACGCGGGGCTTTCTTTCGATTATCTGGAGCTGTTTGAAGAACCGCGAATCGAATTATCGCAGCTTCCCTGTCTTGCGCTGTTCACCGATCCCCAGGAACGAAAGGCCGTGGTACGCTCCCTGCCCGACTGGGACGAGGAGAGCCTTTACAAGCTGCTCATGGGAATTTTCGAGGAAGTCCGGGAATGCGCGGACCGGGAGAAGAGCGAGCGTTTGACCTGCCTTGAACGGTCGCTCACCTCGCCGGGCGCCGTTTTCATGGATCACGCGGGACACGCGGCGGACAAGGCCTTACGCTATCTCAAGGAGCATCCCGCCAAAGTGGCCCTGACCTCGTTGAGCTTTGTCCTGGCTCTGGCCACCGCCAATGTTCTGCCTTTGAGCGCCACCGTGATATCGGTATTAACCATAGTGAAGGATACGTTTTCGAAATAGGATCAAAAGCCCGGGGGGCGCCCGCCCCCGGGAAACCCTGTCCGTCCGCCGAGCTTTCCTTGCGCGCGCGACGCCCTCACCTTGACACACCCTATAAAATACAGTAGGTTGCACGCTACACTGTTTTCCGCCAACCACATTGACCGAGTGAACATTAGCTTCTATTTCAGGCGAATATCGCCCCTTATTCTATTATGAGCGGCAAATCCACACTGGACAAAACGCGAAATATCGGCATTATGGCCCATATCGACGCCGGAAAGACGACGTTGACCGAACGCATCCTGTATTATACCGGCCGTTCGCATAAAATGGGCGAGGTTCACGATGGTGAAGCCATCATGGACTGGATGCCTGAAGAGCAGGAACGCGGCATCACCATTACCTCCGCGGTCACCACGTGCCATTGGAGTGGCGCGACCATAAACATTATCGATACTCCCGGACATGTCGATTTTACCATCGAAGTGGAACGGTCCCTGCGCGTTTTGGACGGCGCCATCGCGGTATTTTGCGCCGTGGGCGGGGTGGAGCCGCAATCGGAGACGGTCTGGCACCAGGCTGACAAGTACCATGTGCCCAAAATTGCCTTTATCAACAAAATGGACCGGATCGGGGCGGATTTTTGGAACGTCGTGGAGCAAATGCGCGGAAAACTCAACACAAAGCCTGTGGTTCTGCAGATACCATGGGGGGCTGAATCCGGCTTCAAAGGCGTCATTGACCTTCTGCGCATGAAGGCGCTGCGGTGGCTTGACGACACGCTGGGGGCCCAATTCGAAGAGTTTCCCATACCCGACGATGTCATGGACGACGCCATGACCCACCGCGATCAACTGCTTGAAACGCTCGCCGAGCACGACGACGCGCTGATGGAGCGCTATCTCGGCGAAGAGGAAATTACGGAAAAGGAAATCCAGGACGTACTGCGCCGTGAAACGGTGGCGCTGAAACTGGTTCCGGTGTTCTGCGGCACCGCTCTGCGCAACAAAGGCGTACAACCGCTTCTTGACGGCATTGTGCGATATCTTCCCAATCCCGTGGAGATCCCTCCTATCAGGGGTATCGACCCCCGAACCGGAGAGGAGGATACCCGTAAAAGCAATATCCACGGTCCCCTGTGCGCGCTCTGTTTCAAAGTTCAGACATTGGAAGGCCGGAAGGTGTCCTATATACGACTGTACTCGGGCACGCTGAAAACCGGCGCCGGCGTTTTCAACTCCACCAGAAACATCACGGAGAAGGTGTCGCGCATCCTGCGTATGCACTCCAATAAACGCGAACGCCTGGATTCGGCGGAAGCCGGTGAAATCGTGGCGCTGATGGGGCTTAAGGAAACGAGCACCGGAGAAACGCTGTGCGATCCGGAGCATCCCATTGTGCTCGAACCCATCGAAGTTTACGAACCGGTTATATCTATCGCCGTGGAGCCCAAGACCGTCGGCGATCAGCCCAAGATTGACTCCTCGCTGAAAAAGCTGGCGGACGAAGATCCCACCTTTCGGGTGAAAATAGACGACGACACCGGCCAGACCATTATTTCCGGCATGGGCGAGCTGCATCTGGATATTCTCGTTCACCGGCTGCAGCGCGAGTTCGGAGTGGCCGTGAACGTCGGCAAGCCCCAGGTGGTCTATCGCGAAACCATTACCAAGGCGGCGCGGCATGAAGTCGTTTTTGAACGCGACCTTGCCGGGGCCACGCATTACGCCAAGATTGTGGTCAAAATCGAACCTCTGGCCAGAGGCGCGGGTAATACCGTGAACAACGCGATTTCCGAAGAAGCGCTTCCTCCCGCGCTGGCCGCCGCGGCTCTGCAAGGGGTCAAGGAATCTCTTTCCAGCGGAATTATTCTGGGCTATCCCATGCTGGACACAAAAATAACCCTGCTGGACGGGGCGTGGAAAGAAAACGCCTCTTCCGAGATGGCGTTTCGGGTAGCGGGAGGCATGGCCGCAAAAGAGGCCATGCAGGAAGCGGGGCCCATTTTGCTGGAGCCGGTCATGCGCCTGGAGATCATAGCCCCTCAGGAATTTACGGGCGATATCATCAGCGATCTCAACAGCAGGAAGGGCAGGGTGCTGCAGATAGACGCCAAAGGCGCCATCAATACGGTTTCGGCGGAGGCGCCGTTATCCGCCTTGTTCGGATACTCCACCTCCATTCGTTCAGCCAGTCAGGGCAGGGCCACCTTTACCATGCAGTTCAGCCACTACGACAAGGCGGAACGTCAGGAATAAAATCACGCCGGGAGAATTTCAGGGGTGGGACGAAAAGACCCGTAACCGTTGGCTGGGGGTGTCCCCCTCGGGGTTGGCGTTCTTTTTTTCCTCCTCCGGTTTCTTTTCCAGATCCTTGAGACGCTTTTCTATTTCGGCCTCTTTTTCGGGGTTTCCCCGATACTCCTGCAGGGCTTTCTCAAAATGAAACTTGGCGTTTCTCGTATCGCCGCTTTTTTCGGAGTGAATTCCGTACAGATAGTGCGCCTCCGCCATGCTGCCCACCTTACTCTCGGCCTTCGCCATATGGTAGTAGAGTTCTTCGATGGAATCATCGACCGAACGGGCCTTTTCGTAATTTGCCAGCGCAAGCTTCCAGGCGCCTTCCTCACTGTATACCCGGCCGAGATAGAACCGCGCTTCGGCCTGACTCGGATCGTAGATGATGGCCTGCGAAAGCGCCGCCTTGGCGTTCGGCATGTCGCCCATGAGGAAATAGGTTTTCCCGAGAATCTGGAAAGTCCGGGCGTTGTACGGGTTGAGTTCGATGGCTTTCTTCAGCGCTTCCAGCGCCTCGGCCCGCCGGCCGCTCCGGAGCAGGAGCAGCCCCATGCCGTAATAAGGCATGGAATCCGTTGGCTTCGCTTCGCTGAGCTGGCGCAATTTGGACATCGCGGCGAGCGGATTTTCGTACAGGGCGATCAGCCGCACTTTAAACTCTTCGAAATCCAGTTGGTCCTGGTCCTTGGCCCGTTCGCGCAGAGCAAGTTTGTGCGACTGGATGGCGTTTTGCAGATACACGACTCGCTCATCAAGACCGGGGTGCGATGACAGATAGGCGGGATACGCGTTGGTGTCCAACCAGCGTGATTTGATCATTTTGGAGAACACCTCGGCCATGGCCCTGCTGTCGTACTTACCCCGCTCCATCCAGGAAAGTCCAAGCCGGTCGGCCTCCTCTTCATCGGTTCTGCTGTATTTCAGCATGATGGTCTGCCCGGTGGCGAGAGCACCGGTCATCAGGGCGCTGCCAACTTCGCCTCCTCCCACAAGAACCGCGGCGAGCGCGCCCGCGAGCGTGGCGATGCTTACCTTTTTGGCTTTGTCCACCCTTTCCGCAAAATGACGCGCCTGTACGTGCCCCACTTCATGGAACACAACTCCCATGAGTTCATCCTTGCTGTCCATGAGCTCGATGATACCCCTGAACAGAAAAATATGGCCGCCGGGAATAGCGAACGCGTTCACCACCGGGTTATCGATCACCCAGAAGTCGAAGTCGAAGTGCGTGCTGTCCACCTGCCGCAAGGCCTCCTGGCCCACGCGCTGGATATAATTGGCGATATAAGGGTCATCGATGATCGGCAATTGTTCCTGCACCTGTTTCAGGACCTTTTGGCCGATCTCTTTTTCCTCTTTAATCGATATGAGAGCCCCGGCTTTCGTCGGTAACAGAATGAGCGCTGCGACGAGGATCGCAATCACGGACTGAAAGCCGCTGTGTACAACCGGCCGGCGCATACAAACTTATCCTTTTCGGTGAAGCGTTATCTTCAACAGAACTTGCATGTATTGATAATCCCCACCGACGAACGTTTAATGAAGGGACAAATCGGTTGGAAAACAGTCGATATTTACAGATCGAGAGCGACTTTCTGAGCCTCGGACCACAGGCCCTCCAAGTCGTAGAACTGTCTGGTGGGCTCATAAAAGACGTGGACTATGACATCGCCATAATCCATAAGCACCCAGCCGCCCTCGCGAATCCCCTCCACTCCCAGAGGTTTGATTTTATGGCTCCGCAGCGAATCCTGCACATGATCCGCGAGCGCCTGAACCTGCCGGATCGATCTTCCGCTCACCAATACGAAATAATCGGTAAATGAAGATTGCTTTCTCACATCGAGGATAACGACATCCTTCCCCTTTCGATCGGACAAAGCCTTTGCTACGAGCAGGACCTTTTGCAATGATCCTTCCTTCATTCCTTGTATAATCCCTTTCTCCGGATAAAACTGTTCACGCTCTCCGGCAGCAGAAATCGAATCGACCGATTTCGCGCCACCAGGCTTCTTATTCGGGTGGAAGAAATATCCATAAGCGTTGTCTTGCAATAGTATATAGATTGTAGCACAGGATGCGTATAGGCGTCTTCATCACTGTCAAGGCGGTAGTCCGAAGCGATGTTGTCACGGATGAAGTCCGCAAGCCCGTCGGAATGGTAACCAGGCCTGTTTAAGACCACAAACGAGGTATACTTGAAAAGCTCACGATAATCCTTCCAGGATGTTATATCCAGGAAGCTGTCGAGCCCCAGTATAAAGAAAAATCGGGCCTTGTTTCCGCACGTCTGGGTGAGATGCTTGAAGGTGTCGATAGAATAGGATCGCCCCGGCAGGCGATATTCGAGGTCGGAGGCCTGGAAATACGGGATGTTTTCCAGAGCGAGCGTGAGCATATCGCGCCGGATCTCAAAGTCCAGTATGGGGTGAGGATCCTTGTGAGGAGGGCGGGCGGCTATCATGAACAGCACAGAGTCAAGCCCGAATCGCTCGCGAACCTCTTCGGCCGACCTGAGGTGACCGAAATGAACAGGATTGAACGTCCCGCCGAATATACCCAGCCTGTGAATAGGAGTCCCTCTTTTCAGCCTCTACTCGCGAATTTGTCCCTGACCGTACACCACGAACTTGGTCGTGGTAAGCTCCGTGAGCCCCATGGGGCCGAACGCGTGCAGTTTGGAGGTATTGATGCCGATTTCAGCTCCCAATCCGAGTTGACCGCCGTCGTTGAAGCGCGTTGACGCATTGACCAGCACCACCGAGGAATCGACTTCCCGCAGGAACCGTTCGGCGCGGAAATAATCGTTGGTGACTATCGATTCGGTGTGGTTGGAGCTATACGCCGCTATGTGCGCCAAGGCTTCATCCATGTCATTTACAATTTTAACCGCCAAAATCAAGTCCAGGTATTCCGCGCCCCAATCCTCCTCCACAGCCTCCCGCAGTTCGGGAAAGTAGGTTCGCATGCGTTGGCAGCCGCGCAGTTCCACGTTTGCGGACTGAAATTTGGGGACCATGCTTTTCAGGAATTCTTCAGCCACCGACTCATGAATCAGCATGGTTTCCATGGAGTTGCACACGCCGGGCCGCTGAACCTTGGCGTTAAAGCAAATAGCCTGCGCCATCTGCAAATCCGCCGCCGCGTCCACATACACGTGGCAGACGCCCTTGTAATGCTTGAGCACCGGAATGCGTGAGTTCTCGGCCACATAGCGGATGAGTCCTTCGCCTCCGCGCGGGATGATAAGGTCGATATAATCTTCCAGCTTCAACATCTCATCGACCGCGGCTCTGTCCGTGGTGGGCACGACCTGGACCACGCCTTCGGGCAGCCCCGCCTCCTTGACGCTCGCCTGCAGAATCTCCGCAAGAATCAGGTTGGAATTGATGGCTTCCGAACCGCCCTTGAGGATAACGCAGTTGCCGGATTTCAGACACAGCGCCGCCGCGTCCACGGTCACGTTGGGACGGGACTCGTAGACAAAGCCGATGACGCCGAGGGGTATCCTCATGCGCCCCACTTTCAACCCGTTGGGCCGCAACCACATATTGGTGATCTCACCCACCGGATCGGGCAAGGTGGCTACGTCCAGCAGACCGTCGGCCATGCCCTGAATGACTTTTTCATTGAGCGTAAGCCGGTCGATCATCGCCGCCGCAAGTCCTTTGCTCCGGGCGAGATCCAGATCCTTTCTATTCTCGGCTATGATATCGCCGCTCCGCTGCTGCAGTCCTTCGGACATGGCGATGAGCGCGCCGTTCTTCTGATCGGTAGAAGCCCTTCCCAGCGGCGGCGCCGCGGCTTTGGCGTTCCGCGCCAACTCCAGCATCATTTTCTTGACTTCCACTTAATCCTCGCCCCCTTCCTCAAAAAATCTTTTGTCCAAGGTCACCATGTTGTCGCGATGGATAATCTCATCATAAAATTTATAGCCTAAAATTCGCTCGATTTCATCACTGGCCGCGCCCGCGATTCTTTTAAGGTCCGTGGATGAATAATTAGCCAGGCCGATAGCCACCGATTTGCCGTTGACGTCCACGCAGTTTACCGGCGATCCGGCTCCGAACTGACCCTCCACCGACCGCACGCCCTTGGCCAGAAGACTCTTTCCCTGCTCCACTATGGCTCTGACCGCTCCTTCATCCAGATGAAGGGAGCCGGAGGGATGGGTGGTAAACGCGAGCCAGTATTTGCGACTGGCCATGGTTTGGGTTTGCGGCAGAAAAAGCGTGCCGATATCGGCGCCGCTCAGGATTTCACGCAGAATGTTTTCGCGCCGGCCGTTGGCTATGACCGTGGGCGCGCCGGCTATGGCAGCCTTTTTGGCGGCCTGCACCTTTGAATGCATGCCGCCTCTGCCGTCTGTTCCCGGCTTCTTGTCCGCCATCCGTTCCACGCGGCGGTCAACCAGAGGAACCACATCCAAAAGCCTCGACCGCGGGTCCTGCCGCGGATCGCTTTCGTACAGGCCCTCTATGTTCGTGAGATTGATAAATAAATCGGCCTGAATAAGGCTTGTTATCATGGCCGCAAGGTTGTCGTTGTCTCCAAACTTTATTTCCTCGACCATTACCGTGTCGTTCTCGTTGATAATGGGAGTAACCTTCCAGCGCAGCAGCGTAAGCAGGGTGTTTCGCGCGTTCAGGAATCGCCGGCGATGGGACAGATCATCCCGGGTAAGCAATACCTGCGCCGTTTGTTCGCCGTGCCTGCCGAACGCGTTTTCGTAGGCCTGCATGAGGATCGACTGCCCCGCGGCGGCGGCGGCTTGCTTTTCGGGGATGGTGGACGGCTTTTTCTTGAGTCCGATTTTTCTCACGCCCGCGGCGATAGCCCCGGAAGAGATGACAATAATCTCATATTTTCTCTTCTTCAGCCAGCATATCTCTTCGCACAGCCGTTCAATGGCGTCGAGGTCCAAACCGTTGGAGGTGGTCAGAACGGCGCTTCCCACCTTGACCACTACCCGCCGGACGCGTTTTAAGGCCTGCGACCGCAGCTCAACCGCGGCGTCCATATCCTCGGGCGATGAGCTTTGGTACAGAATCCGCTCATCCCTGTATTCGTCTTGCGATTCTCTCATTGCAGTCTATCCACCACAGCCGCCGAAATTTCTCCGCCGCTTTTTTTCGCGCCGGGATGAATCAAACGGCTCCGACTCTTCCGCGTCACTCTCTCCCGTTTGGGTTGGGTTCCACGAGACGCTCCAAAGCCTCCCTGAGCTTGTCCAGGCCGATTTCGTTGAGGGCGGAAACGCGCACGGTCGTATATCCCCGTTCCTCATACGCCTGCGTCACGATGTTCAACCATTCGGCGGAATCGACCATGTCGATTTTGTTCAACACCACTATAAACGGCTTCGATTCCAGACCCGATCCATACTCGCTCAATTCTTTCCGGACGATCCCGAACGGCCGCAAGGGATCGTCGAAAGGGGCTTCGGAAATGTCGATGAGATGGGCCAGAGCCTTGGTGCGCTCGATATGACGCAAAAAGCGTACCCCCAGGCCGGAGCCTTTGTGCGCGTCTTGAATGAGTCCCGGAATATCGGCGAGCGTGATCGGTTTCTTCGCCTCGCGGGCGATGACTCCGAGTTTGGGAGAAAGTGTGGTGAAGGGGTAATCGGCTATTTTAGGACGGGCCCCGGTCAGCTTGCTCAACAGCGTCGATTTCCCGGCGTTGGGAAGACCGACCAGACCGATGTCCGCCAGCATTTTCAGTTCCAGGCGCGCATACTTTTCCTGCCCGGGCTCTCCCGGTGTGGCGTAGCGCGGGGCGCGGCGGACCGACGACACAAAACGCGCGTTTCCCTTTCCTCCCCTCCCGCCCGTGAGGAACGTATACTGTTCCCCCGGTTCCGAGAGATCGTGGAACACGCCGCCTGTTTCGGGGTCTTTGATCAGAACGCCGACCGGGACTTTGAGTACGACATCGCGCCCGGAGCGGCCGCTTTTGTTCTGGCCCTGCCCGGAACCGCCTCTGCCGGCGTTGTATCGAGGTTTGAAAATGAAATCGGCGAGTGTATTCAGATTGGGGTCGGCTTCGAAAATAATATCCCCGCCGCGTCCGCCATCACCACCATCGGGGCCGCCACGGGGAACAAATTTCTCCCGTCGAAAACTGACGCAGCCGTTTCCCCCATCTCCCGATTTAACATAAATTTTTACGTCATCGATAAATTTCATTGCGCCGCCCGCTCAGTGTAAGTACCAATAGGCGCGGGCGTCAGGAGACGGCGGCCGCGGAGACAGGTTACGCTTCAGCGTATACGCTTACTTTCGTCCTGCGTTTGCCGAACCGTTCGAACGCCACCACGCCATCGGAAAGGGCAAACAGGGTATAATCACGTCCCAGACCGACATTATTGCCGGGATGAAATTGGGTGCCGCACTGACGGACCAGAATATTGCCCGCCTTCACGACCTGACCCGCGTAGCGTTTTACGCCCCTCCGCTGTCCACCACTGTCCCGACCGTTTCGGGAACTACCACCGGCTTTTTTATGAGCCATGGCTAACTCTCCTTAATCTCTTTGATGCGCAGCATGGTAAGGTCCTGACGATGGCCCTGTCTCTTCCGGTAGGTTTTGCGCCGTTTGCTTTTAAAAATGACGATCTTCTTGCCACGGTCATGAGCGACGATTTCGCCTACGACGCTTGCGCCCTCTACCTTGGGCTGTCCGACCACCATCTTATCTTCACCGCTGACCGCGAGCACATCACCGAGTTCCACCAGGCTGCCCACATCTCCCGCCAGCCTTTCCACGTGGATCGTGTCGCCGGGGGTTACACGGTATTGTTTTCCGCCAGTTTGGATAACCGCGTACATTGTTCTTATCCCTCCGATTTTATGCAAAAGGACTATATAGTGACTTTCAACTTGAAAGTCAATAAATTTCTCGAACGAAACTACGCAAAGATGGAATGGATGTTATTCTAGCACGCTTCGCCGTGTTTGTGAACAGACCCTTGACGGCGCGCTCGAAGATTCTTGCGCCGGGGCGTAAGATTTTCATATAATCCGGACACCATAATTCACAGTGATAGGAGAGCGCATGCCGCCAAAGACGATTTTCGATCCCCTAAGGGAGAACCGTCCCATGCGGGTGGCCGGATTCATGTCCGGCTCCGGCACAAACCTGATCAAGCTGATCGAGCTGCAGCGCGGCCTGGAAAAGGAACGGGGGCAAAGTCCCTTTGAAGTGACGTTCATTTTCAGCGACCGCGGCGACGGCAAGAGCAGAGGGGAACAGATCGCCCTGGACGCGGGTATTCCCTATTTCAGCTACGATATTCGCCGGTTCCATCAATTGAGGAACGAACGCCGCGCCACGCGCACAGCCAGGGGTATGGAGCTTAGAAGGCGGTATGATCGCGTGCCCCAAGCCTTGATAAGCGCTTTCAAGGTGGATCTTGTCGCCCTCGGCGGCTATATGAGCGTCACCACCGTGGAGCGCTGTGTCAACGTCCACCCGGCCGACCTCTCCATACTCAATGAGGATGGATCGCGCCGCTTTGTGGGTGACGACGCGGTGCTCGACGCCATCAAGGCGGGGCAAACCCAACTCAGGGCAAGCACCCTGTGGACGGATCTGGGTGTGGATTCGGGGCCGCTGCTCATGATTTCCAAACCGCTCAAAGTGGAACTCCCAAAGCCACTGAAAGATCTGCTGCGCGATGACGCTCTGGCGCGTCGAGTGGCCGACGAACATCAGGAACGGCTGAAAGCGGTGGGCGATTGGGAAATTTTTCCTCAAACCATTCTCATGATCGCGGAGGGAAGATTCGCACTGGACGAAAAACAAGCGGTGTGGGTTGACGGAAAGCCGGCCCCGTTCGGCTATCGTCTGTAACCTTCCTCACGTTTGAAACATGCCTTAGTTGATAACGTTTCGCAAAAAGCGCCTTTATTTTGCGGATGCGGATAAACCATTTCCGGGTTGAGGGGTCAAAATGTATGAAGGGTAGATAAATAAACCCTTTTCATTCTCTCTCCTCTCTTAAAGGCCTCGCGCAAGCGAGGCCTTTATTTTTTGGTCAACCCGAAAAATAACGCGGTTCAAGCAATGGAGGAGTAAAAGACGGAGGCGGAAAGCGGGTACGAGCCTTGCATAGATGTTGTTACATGTCCTGAGGCGGGAGGGCTCGCGCCGCCTCTTGAAGATAACAAAGTGGGCATGGACGAGGAGACGCTTCATCGAGCGTTCGAACCTTTTTATACCACCAAAGCCAGAGGTACCGGTCTGGGGTTAGCCAACGCACCAAAGATCGTGGACGAACGTTACAGTACGGTCAGGCCGGAGCGCTTAGCCCATGGTTCGGGAACCCGCGTCCGGATGATCGGCCAAACAGAGTGAGTTGACGGCTCAAGGGCCCAGGGAATCCGCTCCGGCTCCCGGAAAAAAGGCCGCCCAAGGACAAAACACGGCTCCCTAACTGGCGGCAAACACTCGTACGCTATCGTCGTCCAGGCTGACAATCATCAACGTGGGGACAAGACCTACCGTCACGCTAACATTCATCAAAGGAGAGCGCCTCATTACCCAGCGTATCGCGAAGAATTTTAATAATTCTAGCCGTCGCTCCCCAAATGATGTGCCCGTGATAATCATATTGGTCGGTTTCCAGGATACGGCCCTCGAACTCCATCGCGCCCTTGACCATGTTTTCCTGGTTCATGATAAAGGCCAGAGGGGTTACGATGATTTCCTCCACCTCGTGGGGATTGAGCTCGAACTTGTAGGGGTGAGGAATCAGACCGACGAACGGCGTCACCACATAGTTCGTTATGGTAAGGATCTGATCCAGACGGCCGAGAATTTCGATATGCTCGGGCGCCACCCCGATTTCTTCGAACGTTTCGCGCCGGGCGGTTTCTTCAAGCGGCTCGTCAGGATGATGCTGGGCCCCGCCCGGGAAAGAAATTTGCCCTTTATGGTGCCGGACCAGGCTGGTGCGTTTAGTGAATAACACACGATTGGCGCCATACTCACAAAAAATCGGTATGAGCACCGCCGCGGGCACCGCCCCGTTGTGTCGCAAGTCGATGTGCTTGCGCTTTTCCAGAATATGTTTTATTTTTTCTTTCATGTTGCAATACACAGTAATAGAATGTTACACATTAGTCGTCAAAAGCCTTCAGCTATAAGGATTTCCCCGGCTAAAAGACCGTAGCGTAACATAATTAACGCTCAAGGACAAACAGCAAGATGGCCAAAAAGAAACCTGTGGACCTATCAGCCACACTCGAACCAAGAAAAGTCATCTCACTTATCGAACACCGCAAAAAAAAGATGAGTCAGGAACCGTGTGGAGGATTTTGTCTCATTTGCAATATGGTTAACGACTGTGAGGAGTTTCTGGCGGAGTTGGAAGAGGAATGGTCTGAAGAGCTCTACGAAATCAGTCAGGAAGAAGGCAATAGGACTATTACCGTTTCGATGACTCCGCGCCGTGGAAAAGAGTTTCTGGAAGTGCTCAAGGATACGTTATTGTATCAATTTGTGGAAGTGCGGGAGACAAAAACCCGAGTTGTGGTCATGACCGACAAGGAGACGGTGGGGCGGCTTATGGTCGCCGAACTGGTTGATATGTCTATCGATTTTACGTATCGCGTCAAATTCCACGAATAATGCCCGAATAGCCCGCCGGCTCCGGGTATGTGGAGATTTCTGTTCAGGAGAACGCCCATGAGGGATAAGGAAAGTCAGTCATACGAAGATTTTCTCAATAGCGTCAGCGAGTTTTCCGAACGAAAGGAAGGACGCGATTTCCTGGAAAGCATCAGTGAATTTGCCAGCCTGGATCAAGCGCCCGAGCAGGCTGTTCCCGTGGGTGAGCGGATAAAAGCCATACGCCAGCAGCGGGGTCTCAGCCTGGAAGACCTCGCGTCACGAACCGGCTACGACACCGGCATGCTGCGGCAGATTGAAGACGACATGGTTTCACCGCCGCTGGGCGTGATGGTGAAACTCTCCAAAGCCCTCGATATGAAAATGGGCTATCTCATCTCCTCCGGAGAATCCAGGCCCTACAGCGTCATCCGCAAAGCGGACCGAAAGCCTATTTCGCGGTACGCGTCCAAAAAGGGCGTCAAATACGGATACGCCTACGAATCCCTGGCGCCGCAGAAAAAGGACCGCTCCATGGAGCCCTTCCTGGTGACCTTGGAGCCCGCCGACGAAGAGCCGGAAATGTCCACCCATGACGGGGAGGAATTCATTTTCGTTCTGGACGGAGAGATGGAAGTGAGAATCGGGGAAGACACTCAGATTCTGCAACCCGGTGATTGCATCTACTACGATTCAACCGAGCCTCACGTGGTCAAGACCCGTGGAGACAAAATTACCCGCATTCTGGCTGTATTGACCACCTGATACGATTTTTGGAATTTCGATCAAAAAGGCGGAGCGCTTCCATGGCGCACCGCCTTTCTTGCTTCAAACCACGGGGACCGGCGTTTCCGCTACGATCTCTTCCACCAGCCGCTCTTTTGAGCCGCCGCGCAACCGCGCTTCCGAATTCACAATCAGCCTATGCGCCAGAACAGGGCCCGCCAGGAATTTAATGTCATCCGGTATGACATAGGCCCTGCCCTCTATGGCCGCCAGCGCGCGTCCCGCTTGAAAGAGGCCCTGAGCCGCCCGCGGGCTCGCGCCCAGCCGGATGGCCTTGTGTGTCCTGGTGGCCCGAACCAGCCTGACCACATATTCGCACACGGAATCCTCCACGAATATTCTCCGGCACTTACCCTGGAACCCGAGTAGTTCGGAACCGGAATAAATACTCTGTAGATCGTCCAGTGGATTGCTCAATTCGAAACGCCGCAGGATTGTTTCTTCCTCTTCCCTGGTAGGATACCCTTGCTGTACCTTGAGCAGGAACCGGTCAAGCTGAGCCTCGGGAAGCGGAAACGTGCCCTCCTGCTCCACCGGGTTCTGGGTCGCCAGCACCAGGAACGGCCGTTCCAGTGGCACGGTTTCCGCGTCTATGGTGACCTGCCGTTCCTCCATGGCCTCCAGCAGACAGGATTGCGTGCGGGGCGTGGCCCGATTGATTTCATCGGCCAGAACCATGTTGGCCATGATGGGTCCGGGCACGAACTGGAACTGGCTCGACTTCTGGTTAAAAAAGTTTATGCCCGTGACGTCCGAGGGAAGCAAATCCGGCGTAAATTGAATTCTCTTAAAGCTGCAGCGGAGGGATTTGGCCACGGCCTTACAGAGCATGGTTTTGCCCACGCCGGGCACATCCTCCAGGATCACGTGCCCTTCGCACAAAAGCGCCACCAGGACCAGAGTTATCGCGTCGCGCTTACCCACGATAACTTTCTCCACATTGTCGATGAGGTCCTGGGCGGCCTGTTTTACGGCCTCGACCTCACTATCGTTCAGAAGTTGCTGTTTGTCAGTCATGGTCGGTTATACCTTATGGTCTGTTTCAGTATGGTTCGCGCCTGACTTTTCAGAAAATCACCGCTCCGGTTCCGCAACCAGGGAGCGCTTACCCGCACTGGGCCGGGGTTTGGACTTTATGGCGCGCCAGCTCTTATGGGCGTTCTCCATATCCGTCTCGCCGGGCGCGTACCCGCCGTATCGCGCGGCGACGAAGGAGTCGGTTATGGCGCGAAAGGCGCGTTCGAATTCCGGATACAAGCCGGTGAGCCGTTCCATGTATTCATAGGGAGTCTGGTCGCTCGCGCGCGGCGCTCCTTTGGACTCCCCCCAGGCGAGCATTTTCCGGTAAATTCCGGCTATGGCTATCTCTTCCGTCCGGCGGCGCCCCAACAGCCTGTTGCCCAGCCTGCTCAGTCTTCGCCATACTTTCCCGGCGAGCCTGACAATCGCCTGAAAGAGCGCCTTGATGTCATCCACAAAGCTGACGTCCGTTTCCTCGTAGGAAGCCGCGCGCTCCGGTTCCATTTTCTTTCTGAGCCAGCGCATGAGATGCAGAATATTGTGGTACAGGATCATGGCGAAAAAACTGCACCAGCTCACGGTGAACATGACATGAGCGATTATTCTTGTCCACTTGCGAAAAGCCTCGGACATCGCCCTTCCGCCGTCCGCTGCGCCCTCTCCCGCCATGGGTGGGGGGGGGGCCAGTAGTTCGGGCTGTTCCGAAGGCTCGAACAGGCTGAAAAACCAGCGCAACGCCCTGCCCACCTGTTCTCCCAGCCAATACATGACCGCCAGGGCCCGCTCCAGAAGCTCATGATCGAACAGAACAATAATCCCGGCGCTGACCAGAACGAACGCCAACAGCGCCACCGCCACCATAATGACCCAGGTGGCCCGCAGGGTCCGTTTGTTTTCGCTGATCTCGGCTATTCGCGCCAGCCACAAACCGGAGAATCCGCATACCAGGAAAGCCACCGCCAGCGCCACCGCGGTTGACTGCCGCATGTGGGCCAGCGCGCTGAACGCCGTAACCGCCAGCAGCGTCAGCATGCCGAATTGGAAGGAGCGCGCGAAATTAACCCGGTCTATCCGCTTCACGGCCGCGAACCCGCCCCTCAAAAAACAGAATCCGCCCACCACCAGTATCACGATCCAATACTTGATACTTCCCAGGCTTATGAGCGGCGCGGGAGGCATGAAGACGGCCAGGCCGCCCAGCGCCAAAACGGCCGCGGCCGTTCCCGCGCCGGCTTGCGCTTTGGCGGGCCACGACCGGAACCTGCTGAGACGCGCTGTCACATACACAAACGGATAAAGCAATCCCGCCGCCGCCAGCGGAATTCGGGCGGCCTCCCCGAAACACGCCGAGAGAAAGACCAGAAGCGTCATCAGCCACGACAATTCGGTCCCTATGAACAAGGTCTGGAGAATCTCTCTCGCCAAACCCTTATGAACGCTACCACCGGTCAACGCTCACGCTCCCTGATTCATCCCAAACGGGAATGGAACTCACCAGCCGGCCCAAGGCCCCAAACCCTTCCTTGGCGTCCGACTCAGGGTCCACCCCATATATGACGATTTTTGAACCCTTGCGGCGCAATTCGCGCAGCCGTTCGGCCATGGCCGCGGTCAGTCCGGCGGTCACGATAAGCAAGGTGGAGCCCTGCGAAAGGCTGCGGGCGAACGCGGTATCGAAAAATTTCTCGAATTGCTCCGAGCGCGTGGCGGTAACCTTGGCCAGCCGTTCCAGGATTAAAGCCAGATGGTCGACGCCCGACGCCGGGGGCGTCAGGACCGGACCGGCGCCGTCGGCCTGTTTGGCGTTGACGAACAGACCCACCGCCGTCCGTCGATGTATGAGATGGTTGGCCAGGGAAGCGGCCACGCTGATGGCCATTTCGTACGTTTCCCCATCAAGCGCTCCGGCTCCGGACACGAAACGATCCACGTCCAGAAACAGAGACACCTGAAGCGTTGTGGAAGGCTCGAACACTTTTATTTGCAGACTTTGACGCCGGGCCGAGGCTTTCCAATGAATATGCCGGAAAGGCGCGCCGGGAACATATTCGCGCAATCCGATGGTTTGGGTGGGGTCTTCAAACAAGGGAGTGGCCGCTTTCGATTCCCCCAGCGGAAACCGGGAAGGCAGCCCCAGCTCATCCAACCCGTATAGCCGGGGATACACGACCAGGTAATCCTTATCGTCGAACACTCGCGAGCGCGGGAAAAAGCCGAAGATGTCGCCGGTGGTCAACGTTGACGGCCCGATGGGATAAAAACCTCTGCGCGCCGCCTTCAGAGGGGCGTTCCATTGGGCCTTGCGATACCACAACAGCGCTCCGTTGAAGATCAGGGGAAGGGGATCAAGGCCACTATGCGGAAGCCTTCCGTTTTCCTCCTTTTCGCTCCAAAAGGGGATCGTGTCCCGGATTTCCATCCACGGCAGAGGCAGAAGCTTGCGGTTTTCCACCGTGTAGCGAGCCTGGATGGTTTCGCCCGGAAAACACCGGTACTCGGAAAGCGAACGGCTGTAGCCGAGCCGGAGCAAGGCCAGCTTGCTCCAGAGGTAGGACACGCCGCCGGTGGCCAGGAGCGCGCTGGTGAGCACGGTGAGCGCCCACTGGTGAAACCACGCCGCCAGGATCAGGGTCGCAAACACGACCAGCAGTCCCCAGGGGCTGAAGATAACCACCTGAGCGGCGCCGTGGTCCGGCGCCGTGTCCTGATTCGGCGAAAAAGAGGTGTCGGCAGCGGGGTCAGTCATGAATGAGCGTCAGGTCGATTAAGGACAGCTCCGATCCGGGAATGCGTCATTTTCATTCATATGGAATCCGGAAGTCCGGTTTATTAAGCGCAAAACAATATATCCACGTTAGTTCAAAATGTTGTTTTCAACCATGTTTCCATGCGGTCGAACGCTTCATGCAGCTCTTGCTCGGCGCCGCCAAAGGACAATCGCAGCTTGCCCTCTCCTCCCGGTCCGAACGAGCCTCCGGGAACGGTGATCACTTTGGCCTCGTTCAACATCCGAATCGCCACGTCGCGCGATGGCCGGTCCGTGAAGAGATACCGGACCATAACATAAAAAGCGCCTTGCGGCCGCACATAGTCAAAATAATCGTTCAAAGCGTCCAGACGGTCGCAGCAGATTTTCCTGCGGCGCTTCAGCGCCTCGCGCATCTCCAGGATCGGCTCCTCGGGCCCCTGAAGAGCCGCCAGCGCGGCGTACTGCGAGGGTGTGGGCGCGCATATGGCCGCCGCGTCATGGGCCTTCAAGATATTGTCCATCCATACCCTGGACGCGGCCACCCAACCCACCCGCCAACCGGTGAGCGCGTACTTTTTGGAGAAGGAATTCACGGAAATCACGTGATCCCTGAGTTCGGGCATACTGATCGGGCTCAGGGGCGCCGGCCGGTCGTACACCAGGAAATCATATGTTTCATCGGAAATGATTACAAGCTCATGCGTGACCGCCAGATGGCAGAGCGCCCGTACTTCCTCATCGCTGTACACCGCTCCGGTGGGATTGCCGGGATTGCACAAAATCAGCGCCACGGTCCGCGGAGAAACGGCTTTCTCGATGGCCTTCACATCGACGCTCCAGTCCTTTTCCCGCAGAGGGACAAATACCGGTGTCCCTTCGGCGAGCAAGATCTGTTCGATATGAGACGCGTAAGCGGGCGAAGGTACGATTACCTCGTCTCCCCGGTCCACGACCGTGAGGATGACATCCAGCAGCCCCTCCATGGCCCCCACGGTGACGGCTATCTCGGTTTCCGGGTCGAATCGCGCGCCTTTTTGCGTGTGCAGATGGTCGGCGATAGCCTTGCGCAGTTCGGGGACGCCCGGCTGCAGGGAGTATTTGCCGATGGCCGGGTCCGAGCGCAGTTTCTCGGCCACGGCGTCGGCGATAAAATCCGGCGTGGGAAAGGAGGGCACACCCTGTCCCAGGGAAACGCAGCCGCCTACCTTGCGGGCCAGGACGGGCATCTCCTTGGTCGCCGACACTTCGATGCTCTTCACTCTGCGGCTGATCTTTTTCTCGCCGGACGGCTCTATCCGCGCGTCCACCATATCCTTTACTCCTTAGAAAAGCTTTCCGGGATTCAGGATCATATTGGGATCGAACAGTTTTTTGATGCCCCGCTGCAGTTCCACGCTTTCCGGCGCGATCTCCATGGGCAGAAAACGCTTTTTGGCCGACCCGATCCCATGCTCTCCGGAAATGGTTCCGTCCATTTGCAGCGCGAGAGACAGCGCCGCGCGGACGCCTTCCTCCACCTTGCCCGCTTCCTCGGGACGCCGGGCGTCGATGCTCAAGTGGATATTACCGTCTCCGGCGTGGCCGAACGCGAAGATCCTGAGAGAATATTCCTCCTCCAGTTTGGCCAGCGCGTCAACCAGTTCCGAGATACGGCCGATGGGCACGGCCACATCCTCCGGCATGTACAGAATGGCCTGTTCCTTGATGCGCAAGGAAACCTGGCGACGCACCTCCCACATACGGACGCGGCCTTCTTCGGTGAGCGCCGGAAGCAGCGCGGAAGCGCCGACCTCCTTGCAGATATCGCCGATAAGCTCGATCTCCCGGCCGATCTGCTCGGCGACGCCGTCAACCTCCACGATAAGCAACGACGCCTTGTCGCCGGGGATCTCGAAAGGCAGCATTTCGCCCACCAGCGCCAGACATTTGTGATCAAGAAATTCCATGGCCGACGGCAGATGCCCCCGAGTCAGGATTTCGGTGACCGCGCGCATGGTGGTGTTCAAGGCCGGAAAAACGGCGGTTATGCCTTTTACCGCCGGCGGGTGGGGAATGAGCTTGAAGGTGAGTGAAGTGATGACGCCCAGGGTGCCTTCCGATCCCACCAGCAAATGGGTAAGATCATATCCGACGACCCCCTTGCGGGTCTTGACGCCGGTTTTGATGATCTGCCCGGAAGGCAGAACCGCTTCCAGACCCAGAATGTAGTCCTTGGTGGTGCCGTATTTGACGCATGCGGGCCCTCCCGCGTTTGTGGCGGCGTTTCCGCCCAGGGTGCTTTTATCCATACCGGCGGGGTCGGGCGGATAAAACAGCCCCTGTGATCTCACGGCTTCCCGAAACCGCTGCGTAATAACTCCGGGCTCGACCTCGCCTATGAGATTTGTTTTGTCGATGGAGCGGACACGATTCATATCCTCCAGGGTAAGAACGACTCCCCCCTGTATGGGCAGACAGCCTCCGGCCAGTCCCGTGCCGCCGCCGCGAGGAGTCACGGGAAACCTGAACTCATTGGCCAGCTTCAGCAGTTCGCTCACCTGACGGGCGTTTTGCGCCTTGACCACCAGATCGGGCTTGAACCGCACGCCCGACCCGTCGGTTTCGTACTGTTCGAATCGCTCCGGTTGGGATATGACGTTGTTCTCTCCGAAAATGGCTTCGATCCGTTGTAGTAGTTCGTCGGTTAATTCATGGTATTGAGGCATCCGAATCCACCTTGCTGTTGAAATTATCCGCCGCCGGGCGGTTCGCGTCAGCGGCGCGCGCCGCCGAATCCGGGTATGTAAAGTTTCTTCTCCAGCTTGCCCAGACCGATCGTGGCCAGGGTGACCAGCAGGAGGTAGTATAATCCCACCACCAGGAAGACTTCCGTAAAACGAAAATATTTAGTGGCTATAATCTTTCCCTCACCGGTCAATTCAATACAGGTAATGATATAGGCCAGCGAGGAATATTTGATGAGATAGATTATTTCGTTCCCGCAACCCGGCAGGGCCCGCCGGGCGGCCTGGGGAATCATGATCCACAGCATGGTCTTGAAGGAGCTGAATCCCAGCGCCTGAGCGGCCAGGCGTTGTCCGCGCTTGATGGAAAGCAGGCCGCCGCGGATATATTCGGAATGGTACGCGCCGCTGCAGAGGATGAATCCGACCACCGCCGCGGTATAGGGTTCCAGATACAGCCCCACGTTGGGCAAGCCGAAATAGAGCACAAAAAGCTGGACGACCAGCGGTGTTCCCCTGAAGATACCGGCGTACCAGTCGGCGAGCCTCCGCGCCACCGGGCCGCCCACGGCTCTGACGCTTCCCACGATAATCCCCAGAATCAGGCCGCACGATCCCGCGGGCGCGATCAACAGCAGGCTTACCACCAACCCTCTGTTCAGCGCGGGTATGAGTTGATCCAGATAAAAGCTCGGTTCCGTCATGAACCGTTTTCCTCGTACAGCTCGTTCAACTTGGCGGAGAACGCCCGCGTCCGGGTTTGGGCGTCGGCCGACAGCAATTCGCCTATGGGCCCCTGTTCCACGATTTCGCCGTCCTCCATAAACAGAACGCCGTCGGCCAGTGACCGGGAAAAGGCTATCTGGTGAGTCGCCATCACCATGGTCATGCCCCCCTTGGCCAGATCCCTGATGACGGACAGCACCTCCCCGATGAGTTCGGGGTCCAGCGCCGAGGTCGGCTCATCCAGCAGCATGACCTTGGGGTCCATGGCCAGCGCTCTGGCGATGGACACGCGCTGTTTCTGGCCGCCCGACAGTTCGGCCGGATACAGGTTGGCCTTGTCCGCCAATCCCACGCGAGCAAGCTCGGCCATGGCCCGTTCGCGCGCGTCGTCTCTTTTCCATTTTTTGACTTTGCGCAGGGCGATGGAAACGTTTTCCAGCGCGTTCAGATGGTCGAAAAGGTTGAAGTCCTGGAAAATCATCCCCACCTGCCGCCGAAAGGAGTATAAATCCTGTTTTTTGCCGATTTTGATTTCCGAACCGTCCAGCCATACCCGGCCCGAGTCCGGGGGGATCAGAAAATTAATGCACTGCAATAAGGTGCTTTTGCCTCCGCCCGACGGTCCCACAAGAACAAGAAGCTCTCCCTTGTTGACGCTGAAGGAAACCCTGTTGAGGATCTGTTTTCCTCCGAGTTCCTTGCAGATGTTTTCAACCCGCAGCACGGGGCCGTTTTGACCTGACATACAATCGGCTCGCTTCAATGAACATGATAACCGGGAATCCGCGCCTTCCGCTCCAGTCTGAGCAGCGCCTTCACTCCCAGCCAGGTAAGAATATAATAGAGACCGCCGGCCGCGACGTACAGCGGCAGGTGCTCGTAGGTGCGGGACGCCACAAAATGGGTCCGCGCCATTATTTCAGTCACGCCGAGCACAAAGGCCACGGCGGAATCCTTCAACACAATGGAATACTCATTGGACCACGCGGGTATGGATAAGCGCAGCGCCTGCGGCATGACAATGGTGGAAATGGCCTTGAAATCACTCATACCCAACGCGCTCGCCGCCCTGAACTGTCCGCGCGGAAGCGATTGAATGGCGCCGCGGAATATCTGCGACTGGTAGGCCGCGCTGGACATGCCCAGCACCAGCGTGGCCGCCTTAAAAGCGCTCAGGTTCAGGTCCAGCAAGGTAAAAAGGCCGAAATAAAAGAGAAACAGGAGCACCAGCACCGGGACGCCCCGAAAAAACCACACGTATAGCCCGATAGACGCGCGCAGGTACCGGTTACCATAGACCTGCCCCACCGCCATGGGCGCGCCCATGGCCAGCCCCAGGGCCATGGCCCCGATGACCATGATCAGGGTGTACAGGCAGCCATGCAGCAGGTAGGGCAGCGCCTCCCATATGGCAAGAAGTCCGTTCAATGCGTCTCACCCACCCCTTTTGACCGTATCATACGCTCATAAACCAATTTGCGTCTAAAAAAACAAGTCCGATCGAAAAAACCGCCAGGGAAAATAAAAAGCCCGGGAAAGCGCATAGCGCGGCTCCCAGGCTTTTTTGGGCTATGTGACCGCAAAAACCTCCGGCTATTTTTTCAGATCGTATTTTTTCAGCAATTCCTCCCAATAGGGATCGGCCATAAGCTGCTTGAGCCCTTCATTGAGCGTTTTCAGCAATTCCTCATCCTCTTTTCGCACCGCGTAGCCGAACTTTTCGTCCTTCATTCCGAACGTTCCGATGATCTTAATCGGCTTTTTGCCGGCCGCGTCCTGCGCGGGCGCGTCATCCATGGCCGCGGCGTCGATACGGCCGTTCAGCACATCCTCGATGGCCAGAGGAGCGCTGTCATAGTAACGAAGCTGGAAATTGACCCCGTCCTTGCCGATCCGGTCCTTGAGCCATTCGGATTCGGTGGTGCCGCGCTGAACTCCCAGGCTCTTGCCGCCCTTCATGGCTTCTTCCACGGTCAGCCCGGAATCCTTCTTGGCCACAAAAACCTGTTTGATCTCCCAGTACGGGGTGGTGAAATTCACTTTTTGTTCGCGCTCCGGGGTGATGCTCATGCCGGAAGCGATAAGGTCGATCTTCTTTGCTACGAGGTTGGGAATAATCCCGTCCCAGTCCATGGGCTGATGTTTGACCTTGAAGCCCATCTTCTTGGCTATCCAATCGACCGAGTCGACATCGAAACCGGACGGCTTGCCCGATTTGTCCACATAGGCGAAAGGCGGGAAGTTCGCGTCTATACCATTGATATACTCTTTTTCGGCGTAGGCCGCGCTTGTTGTCAGCAGCGCGAACGCCAGCAGACCAACCACAATCCAGAAACATCTTTTTTTCATACCCGGCCCCCTCTTTTTCAATCAATTTGGCGTATAAGCCATTTTAAACGGGAATGTCCCGCGTCGGAAATACCCATTCTTTCTTTCCCGCAAGAACATTCGGTAATTATTCCAATATAGGAAGAATAATAGAAAAGCCCGGCGATGGTGTCAACGGCAAAGGAAGCCGTCCGTTCCCCGCTCGTGGGGCAGCGACAAAGAGGCGCGGATGGCGTTCATTTTTCAGCCGCGCGGCGCCGGTAGCGCCCTATATGGCGCCGATGTGACGCGCGATCACGATGCGCTGAACTTCAGAGGTGCCCTCTCCGATTTCCAGCAGTTTCTGATCGCGGTAGAAGCGCTCCACATCGTATTCCTTCATTAAGCCGTAACCGCCGTGGAGCTGGACGGCGTGGTTGACCACCCGGTACATGACTTCCGAGCAATAGAGCTTGGCCATGGCCGCCAATTTGGCGAAATTCTTATGCTGGTCGCAGAGCCAGCACGATTTGTAGAGCATCAGGCGGGCCGCCTCGATTTCCATGGCGCAATCGGCCAGTTTGAAGGCGTTGGCCTGAAACGATGAAATGGGTTTGCCGAACTGCACCCGCTCGTTGGCGTACTTTAACCCCAGTTCAAAAGCGCCCTGAGCCCCCCCGAGCCCCATGGCGCCGATGCTGAGCCGTCCCCGGTCCAGCGTTCCGAGCATCTGATGAAATCCTTCGGCCCTGGCCCCCAGCGAGTTCTCCTTGGGCACGCGCACGTCGTCAAAATACAGCTCACTGGTGTTGGAAGCGCGCCACATCAGTTTTTTGTGCATGGGACGGGCTTCGTATCCCGGCGTTCCATTTTCGATCAGGATGCAGCTCAATTCCTTCCGGCCGTCCCCTCTTACGCCGGTGCGGGTCAGCGCGGTGACACCCCAGGTGATGTCGGTGGAGGCGTTGGTGATAAAGATCTTGCTGCCGTTGACCACCCACTGGTCCCCTTCCAAAATCGCGGTGGTCTGCGAGTTTCCGGCGTCCGAGCCCGCGTTGGGTTCGGTGAGGCCGAACCCCCACAACCGTTCGCCCGCGCACAGGGCGGGCAGATATTTTCTTTTCTGCTCCTCCGAGCCGTAATAGTACAGCGGACCGATTCCCAGGGAATTGCCGGCGGCCACGGTGGCCGCGTGCGAACCATCGACACGGGCGATCTCTTCCACCGCGATGATGTATGAGACGTAATCCATTTCCTGGCCGCCGTACTCTTCGGACACAAACATGCCGAACAGCCCCAGGGCGCCCATGGCCCGCATGGTTTCGTACGAAAATTCCTCGCGTTCGTCCAATTCCTGCGCGACCGGCCTGATTACCTTTTCGGCAAAATCTCGTACCGACTTTCTGAGGATTTCCTGTTCGGTGGTGAGCTCAAAATCCATGGGAAGCTCCTTTTTGGGTCAAGGGATGAAAAATGAGGAGCAAAACCGTATACAACACAAAAGAAATATAGGCGAGAGCGGCTGACGGTGTCAATAGAATCTTGGCTCCCCGGCGCGGCCCCGTCAAGCGCGGAAAATGAGGGCCGGCAAAGGATTCCGGACGCTCCTCAACGGTTTTTATTGTATACAGTATGCCATATTAGTTTCGCCGTGGCTTCTGTCCGCGGGCGCCATGGCGCCCGGACCGCGCGTATGAATCAGGCCCGCTGGCGCCAAAGCCGCCTGACAGGCCGCGCCGTGTCATTTATTAACAGTTAGCTAATATTGCCAAAAGATAAGACTTAACCCAATATGACCGGCCGCAGGGCGTTCCTATTTCGTACCTCAAGGCTTCCTCCGCCCCGGCCTTAATGGCCATACACGCGGCTCTGCCGCCCTCTTTCGCGACTACTTGCCTTTGCGCGCGGTATGGTCAACCGGACGTGAAGCGGCCCGCTATCTGACTCTACATTTTCCTTATATCATTTTTGTTGACCATTAGACAATATTTTCTTATAGTAAAGAACACTCTATTCCATCACGTCTCGACAAGGAGCGTACCGCTTTCATGAATTTAGGCAGTATCGTACGGCGCCGCCGCAAGGAAAAGAAGCTGACCTTAAAGCAGGTGGCCGAAAAAGCGGGCGTATCCGAAGGCTTTATGAGTCAGGTGGAGAACAACGTAAAATCTCCTTCCGTGGATACCCTCATCAACATATGCCGCGCGTTGGAAGCGGATATCGGCGAGCTGCTTCAACCCCTGCAGGACCCCCTGAACCTCCATATCATCAAAAGCGCCGAATGGGCCGACATCGACGTGCCTCACACCGGGTTCGCCACCCGGCGGTTCCTTCCTCCCGACGAACGGACCGTTATCGACAGCGCCATCATCATCCTGGAACCGGGCCGTTCGATTCCGGTCCGCAAGGAAATCAAAAACGGCCAGGAAGTCTTATGTGTGCTGCGGGGAACCCTGGAACTGATCCACGGCGACCGGACGGAAACCCTGGAAGCGGGCGACACCGCTCATTACTGGTCTTATACCCAGAGTCAATCGATTCGTAACCTCGGAGAAGAAACCGCGGTGGTGATGTGGGTGGGCACGTGTTAAGCCCCAGAACCCCTCTCGCGGACGATCCATATGAAGGCGCAAGGTTTTCCCATTAGATCGGCAAAAATTCTGACCCGCGCGTGCGCGGGAAGGGAGGTAGAGGTCCATGACTGTAACGGGAACTATTGTTTCTCACCACGGCCCGATTCGGGCCGCCACAGTTCGGTGTTCTACCCGAGTTGAAGAAACAGGAGGGCTGACATGATTAAATTTAAGGAAGGGAACCTAAGGGTACCCAAATGGAACCGGCGTGTTTTCATGGTCGCGGGGGGCACCACCGCGTACCGGAAATATTTTCCCGAATATAAACTGGAAGAGCTGGTCATGATGGGCGTCAAGCAGATGCTCGAAGACAATGACCTCAAAATGTCTCCGGCGGAAGTCAGAGGGCTGGTCAATTACTGCGTGTACGGCGAATTCGCGGACCACTTCCAGGACCAGCTTCTGTGCGAAGCCAAGGTCCATGACTACCTGGGATTCGATCCGCTCTACAACGTGGGCGTGAAAACCGGAGGCGCCACCGGCGGCACGGCCATTCTGACCGGAGCCATGGCCGTGGCCAGCGGTTACGCGAACGTCTGTATGGTCGCGGGCTGGGAGCGCATGGACGAAGTCGACACCCGCACCGGCAACTTCTACATTTCCACCGCCGCGTGCAAGGACTTCGAGACTCGTCTGGCCCGCATCTATTCCGCCTACTACGCGCCCATGGCCAATCGTTTTTCCGAGGTCTTCAATGTCTCCGAATTAACTCGCGCCAAGATCGCGGTCAAAAACAGAGGCTACGCCTGCTCATCCCCCTACGCCCAGCAGCCTGGGAAACATACCGTGGAGGAAGTGTTGGCCGGCCCCATGAGCGCTTACCCCCTGCGCTTCCTCGAATGCTGCGCCATGAGCGTGGGTTCCGCCTGCGCGCTGCTTTGCGACGAGGAAACGGCGTACAAGCTGAGCGACAACCCGGTGGAGCTTTTCATCTGTGGAGGCAGCCATACGCTGCGGGTGGCCGACCGGCGTAACATGGATATACCGCTTTTGCCCAACGAAAAGCCGGGCATGTACGACCAGCTGCTGAAGGATACCCCGCGCTGGCCGGGATTCGAAAGCTTTCTGGCCGCCCGTTTCGCCGCGTATATGACCTACCGCATGGCCGGAATCAAGGATCCCCTGGAAGAGCTGGACCTGGTGGAACTGCATGACGCGTTTACCATCAGCGACCTGCAAACTTATGGCGATATCGGCCTGAGGCCCTACGGTCAGGAGGCGGACTATATCGAGTCCGGGGACGCCTTCTATGGCGGCAAATGCCCGTCCAATCTGTCCGGCGGACTGCTCGGCACCATGCACGCGGTGGGCGCCACCGGTATTTTCCAGGCGGTGGAATGCCTGTGGCAACTCCAGGGCAAGTATGACAAGTTCCACGGCGATCCCAAGATCTGGGGAAAATGGGGCAAGACCAAACCGGCCGACTGGCAAAGCCTCCAGATCCCCGAGAAAAGCAAACAGGCGCTCTGGGTGTCCCACGCCGGGGTAGGTTCCCACGTCACCGTCGGCGTTGTGCGCAAAGCCTGGTAGGAAAGGAGAATTCCATGGGCCAGAATGAAAAGAAAATCGAATTTATCGGCACGCCCGCGACCATCAGGCAGCATGTGCCGCAGATGGTTGTCGATTGGCCGCGTTCGCTTGTTCACCACCATACCTACGGTCTGTTGACGCCCTTTTTCGAAGGGCTCAGAGCAGGAAAGCTGATGGCCACCCGCTGCAAGAATCCGGGCTGTGAAGAAAACCGGATGTGGATTCCGCCGCGCGCAGATTGCCCCGACTGTTACGAACGCATGGAATGGGAAGAAGTTCCCCAGCCGGTCATCGGTTCGATCTACGCCTACACCAGGGTGGTCTACGCGGGAATCGGCATTGAGCTGTCCACGCCCTATTGGCAGATCGATGTGGAGCTCCCTGACTGCGCGACTGTCCCCAAGAGCTATCTCTTGTATGGAGAACCCAAAATTGGTATGAAGGTCAAGGCGGTATTCCGCACGGAGTATCCCACCAACACCGTATTGGACTATTGCTGGGTCCCCTATGAAGAAAGCTGAAGAAAGCCGTAGTTGTTAGCTGACCAAAGGGAGCGGCTTCGGCGCTCCCTTTTTTTATTCCGGGAAGGAGCGTGGCATGGATTTTCAGGCTGTTTCGAAACGACTGGACTCGTATCTGGACGCCATGATCGAGTGGCAAACGGGGCTCACCGCCATTCCGGCGCTGGGGCCGGAAAACGGCGGACAGGGCGAAGTGGAAAAATGCGCGTACGCGCGTTCCCTCCTGGAGCGGCTCAATCCCGGCGAAATCATTGAAATAAACGCTCCCGACAACCGGGTTCAATGCGGGTACCGGCCCAACCTGATCGCGCTGTTCAAAGGAAAAAGCCCGAACAGGAAAATCTGGATCCTCAGTCATATGGATATCGTCCCGCCCGGCGATCTCAAACTGTGGGACCGCGACCCGTATGCAGCGAGGGTCGAGGGCGCCAATTTGATCGGAAGAGGCGTGGAGGACAACCAGCACGGCCTGGTGTCGTCGCTGGCCGTGGTCGCCGCGCTTAAGGAGCTGGGCATGGTTCCGCCCTATGACATAGGGCTGGTGTTTGTGTCCGATGAGGAAACCGGGAGCTATTATGGTCTTGATTACGTGCTCAAGGAACGGCTGGATCTTTTCTCCCCACAGGACATTATCATCGTGCCGGACGCGGGCAATGAAGACGGTACGCTGATCGAAGTGGCTGAAAAAAGCATGCTGTGGCACAAGGTGATCGTTCTGGGCAAGCAGTGCCACGCCAGCACGCCCGAAAAAGGGCGCAATACCCTGCGCGTGGCGTCCCGGATGATCGTGGAACTGGAAAGTCTGATGAAAACCTTCGACGCGCAGGACCCTCTATTCAGCCCGCCCATAAGCACCTTCGAACCCACCAAAAAGGAAGCGAACGTCAGTAATATCAATACGGTGCCGGGCCGGGACGTTTTTTATATCGACTGCCGCGTGCTACCCCAATACCCTCTGGAACGAATAATCGACGAGATTGAGCGTATCTGCCGCAAGGTGGCTGACGACTACCAGGTCACCGTGGAATTCGAATCGATCATCACCGAACAGGCCGCGCCTCCAACCGCCGAAAACGCGCCGGTGGTGGAACTGCTGAAAAACGGCGTCAGGGAAGTATACGGCCGCGAAGGGAAAGCCATGGGCATCGGGGGCGGAACCGTGGCCGCTTTTTTCCGCCGGGCCGGACTGCCCGCGGCGGTGTGGTCGACGTCAAGCGACGCGGCCCATCAGCCCAATGAATTTGTTCCGCTGGAAAGCCTGGTCGGCGACGCGAAGGTGTTCGCGCACGTGATACTTAACATGTAGGGTTTTATTGGGGTGTCGGCCCTGGCGGCGCAAGCGAGGTTCAGCGTTCCAGGGGAATTATTGGCGTGGCCTGCGAATTCGCGTCCGGCGATCCGTAGAGCGTCGAGCCGCGCGTCAGAGCGTACATCAGGGGAGAGGAGACGGCGAACGTGAAACCACATGCGCCGGCGCCTCTCCTCGTGAAATCGCGGCTATCGAGCCGGAGCTAGGCGAGGCTGGTGGATTTCGAGGAGTGTTCCTCCTTGTTCCAATACGACTGGAACAGATCCTCTTCCTCGTTTAATCTTCTCATCAACTGGCTGCAACTGGTGCAGACCACGGTACGGTCGTCCAATCCGGCGATTCTGCTTTCTTCAACGCCGCACCCCGGACATTTGTATTCGAATAAAGGCATAACTCTTTCCTCCTGAACTCCGGTAGAGCAAATTATGTGCCACGTATAGAGAACTTTTGCATCACGGGAGGACGCGTCAACCTCCGGAGCGCTCAACTCCCTCCGGCGCATCGGCGCCAAACCTTACACGATTAAATTATATTCATATTTTCAATAAGTTAAAAAGACGTGAATACGCACTGGCGTTTTAAGATAGTTTTTAACTCTCATCAATTTTGGGTGGGAGCCGCGTTTTAAGGAAAAAATAATCTATTTTACGCGCTTAATTTGATCGGCGAACATCTTGGCATTCTGTGGGGTTGGGGAGAATCGCGCCTTTCATTGGGGAAATATTTCACATTGTTCTCATGTGCTTTACCCAGGATCGTACTTCATCCAGCGCCTCGTAGTGCGTTAAGTCACTATGAATGGGGGTGATCGAAACCATTCCGGCTTCCAGGGCCCGGCGGTCGGTATCTTCCCGGGGGTCACGGATGAGTATGTTCCCGGACTGCCAGTAGTAGGTGTTGCCGCGCGGGTCCACCCGCTGCTCGAATTCTTCCAGATACCTCGACGAGCCGTGGCGGGTTACGGCCAGTCCGCCTATTTTTCCAAACGGCAGGTTGGGAACGTTTATGTTCAGAGCCACACCCTTCCTCAACCCGTTCCGGCCTATCCGGTCCGCCAGCAACGCGGCTATCCGCGCCGCCGGGCCGAAATCGGGATCGTAAAACGTATCCAGGGAAACCGCCATGGAGGGGATACCCAGTATGGCCCCTTCGGTCGCCGCGGAAACCGTGCCCGAATAGAGCGCGTCCACGCCGACGTTGGCGCCCACGTTTATGCCGGAAATAATCAAGTCGGGCTCGCGGCGAAGCGCCTGCTTTACGCCTATTTTAATACAATCCGCCGGCGTGCCGTCCACCGCGAAGGCGTCCACCCCGCCGCTCAACGAAACCGATTTTATTCGCAGAGGCTTCAACAGGGTGATGGCGTGCCCGACCGCGCTCTGTTCGCTTTCCGGCGCTATAATGGTCAGGTTGTGTTCGCGCGAAAGCTCGTCATAGAGCGACCGTATGCCCGGCGCGAAAACCCCGTCATCATTGGTAAGCAGTATATCCACAAGCTCGCTCCTGCGCGCATTTCAGCCGCCAGGGCCTGGAAGCCGCGCAAAACTATATAAGACCCGCGTTTACATCTTGTCAAACGCGCTTTTCAAACGAATTTAATACTATTGACATGCGCAGGCTAAATAGTCTAAGAAAAAAGCTTTAAAGAGATTCCGCCTCACCACAGCGCCTGACACACATTCTTCAAGCTTCTAGGGATACAGATTATGAGAGACATTGCCTGCGCCGATATCGTTCGGACCGTAAAACAGCTGTTTATGGACGCCAATTTCCTGCTTGGCGATGATATGCTGGCCGCATTGGAAAAAGGCCGCGCCGACGAGGCCTCGCCGGTGGGCAAGGACGTGTTCGACCAGCTCCTGGAAAACGCCCGGCTGGCTCGTGAGGAGAAAATCCCCATCTGTCAGGATTGCGGCTACGCGCTTGTATTTGTTGAAATGGGCCAGGAGACCCACATCGTGGGTGGAGACTTCACCGAGGCCATCAACGAAGGCGTCCGCCAGGCCTACCAGGAAGGGTATTTGCGAAAATCGGTCTGCCACCCCTTTACCCGGCGCAATACGGGAGACAACACTCCGGCGATAATCTATCTGGACATGGTCCCGGGAGACTCATTCCGCATTACGGCGGTCCCCAAAGGCGGCGGCAGCGAAAACATGAGCAAGCTCTTCATGCTACCCCCTTCCGCGGGGTTGCAGGGCGCCAAACAGCGGGTTATCGAGACCGTCCGGGACGCTGGTCCCAATCCATGTCCGCCCACGGTGGTGGGAGTGGGTATTGGAGGCACATTCGAACAGTGCGCGCTTCAGGCCAAAAAGGCGCTGCTCCGACCGGTGGGGAAACCGAATCCCGACCCCGAGCTTGACGCGCTGGAAAAAGGGTGGCTGGCCGAACTCAACAAGCTGGGAGTCGGTCCCCAGGGACTGGGAGGCACGGTGACCAGCATGGCGTTGCATATCCGTATGCTCCCCTGTCACATCGCCAGTTTTCCGGTGGCGGTCAATATCCAGTGTCACGCGGCCCGTCACAAGGAAGCGGAACTTTAAACAGATTTAACTTGGAGAGCGCGACTCATGACTTCCACCTACCGATTCACTACACCACTTCAGGACGAGGATGTGGCGCAGCTTCGCGCCGGCGACAAGGTATTGCTTTCGGGGGTAATCTATACCGCCCGTGACGCCGCTCATAAAAGACTGATAGACCTCATCGAAAAAGGCGAACCGCTGCCGATGGAAATCAAAGGGCAGGTCATTTATTATGTCGGGCCCTCGCCGGCCCGTCCCGGCCGCGCCATCGGCGCCGCAGGTCCTACTACCAGCTACCGCATGGACCCCTATGCGCCGACGCTCATGGCTAAGGGTCTCAAGGCGATGATCGGCAAAGGGAAACGCGCTCCCGAGGTCATCGAGGCCATGACCCGGTACAAAGCCGTTTACCTGGCGGCTACCGGCGGGGCCGGCGCGCTCATGAGTCAGGCCATCAAGGAAGCCTCAATACTCGCATATGAAGACCTGGGCCCTGAAGCTATCTGGCGTCTGGTCGTGAATGATCTTCCGGCCATCGTGGTGAACGACACCTTGGGCAATGACCTGTACGTGGAAGGTGTGGAGAAATACAGACAAGCCTCATAACGCGCCCAATCCGCCGAAAGGGCTTTCTGCCGCGCCGGCGGCGCTAACCCGGCGCTCTGTGTTTTCATGTGAGCCTAACCCTTAACGCCAACAAGAAAAGGAGTCAGCCTTGATTTTCCAGAAAATTTTCGGGAAAAACCCAAAGGCCGATGTGTACATGGATGTGGCGGAGACCATCACCGGTGTCTTTTTAGTGGGTTTTGTCTGGACCCACATGCTCTTCGTCTCCTCGATCCTATTCGGCACAGGCATGTTTAACAATGTTCCCGCCATACTGGACGCTACCGGCATCTCATACGTAGGCATATTTTTCGTAATTATAGGCATCCTCCTGCACATGGTTGTGGCGGGCAGACGCATTCCCGCGCGGTACAACGACCAGCGGATCATATGGCAGCACACCAACCGTCTCGGGCACAAAGACACCTGGACATGGCTTCTGCAGATCGTAACCGGCGTGGCCGTGCTGATCCTGGCTTCCATCCACGTATGGGCCGTTTTGTCCGGTTGGCCTATCAACGCGACCAACAGCGCGCGGAGAGTCCAGGAACATTACTTTTTCTTCTATATGATTCTCCTGGCCATGGCCGAATTGCACATCGGTGTCGGTGTGTACCGTATTTTCATCAAATGGGTGTGGATTCCCCGATTACGAGTATCAAGGATACTGACCTTGGTCACCCTTTGTATCGTGGGATTGGGGTTCGCCTCTTTGCTGGTTCTGAATTTCTTCGTTAGAGTAGGAGGCGCGTCATGAGTAACTTCGATCTCGTTTTGACCGACACGTTGATTATCGGCGCGGGCCTTGCCGGTGAGCGAGTCGCCGTTGAAGCGGCCGCCGCGGGCCATGAAGTTATCCTGCTCAGTCTGGTGCCTCCCCGCCGCTCCCACTCCACGGCCGCTCAGGGCGGCATGCAGGCCTCGCTGGGAAATTCGGCCATGGGGAGAGGCGACAACCCGGATGTCCACTTCCTGGATACGGTTAAAGGCTCCGACTGGGGCTGCGAACAGACCGTGGCTCGTACCTTCTGTAACCTGGCGCCCATCGCCGTGCGTCAGATGTCCTACTGGGGCGTGCCCTGGAACCGCGTGGAAGCCGGCACCAAAACGCTCCCCGACGGCAGAGTTATCGAGGACCTGAAGGAAAAGGAAGGCCTTATCACCGGCCGCAACTTCGGCGGCACCGCCAAATGGCGCACCTGCTACACCTCTGACGGAACCGGTCATACCCTCCAATACACCATGGACAGCGTGGTCATGAAACTGGGCGTGACCGTGCACGACCGCATGGAAGTCATTACGCTCATTCAGGACGGCTCCCGCTGTTACGGCGCCGTGGCGCGAGACCTTAAAAACGGCTCGCTCCGCGCCTATGTCGCCAAATCGACGGTTATCGCCACGGGCGGGGCCGGACGGTTGTACAACGCTTCGACCAACGCGGTCATCAATGATGGCATGGGCGCTTCCGTGGCCCTGGATACGGGGATCATTCCTCTGGGCAACATGGAAGCGGTTCAGTTCCATCCCACGGGCATGTTCCCGGTCTGGATTCTCATCACCGAAGGCGCGCGCGGCGACGGCGGTTATCTGCTCGACAAGAACGAGCACCGGTTCATGCCGGACTATGAACCGGCCAAAAAGGAACTGGCTTCCCGCGACGTGGTGTCCCGGCGCATGATCCAGCATATTCGCGCCGGCTATGGTGTGGAAACCGAACTGGGCGAGCACCTCTGGCTCGACATCAGACATCTGGGCCCCAAGCACATCAACACCAATTTGCGCGAGATCGCCAATATCTGTAAAAACTTCGCCGGCATCGACCCGGTCAAGGATCTCATTCCCGTCCGGCCCACCCAGCACTACACCATGGGCGGCGTACGCACCAACGACGACGGGTTCGTGTACAACATGAAAGGCCTGTTCGCGGTGGGCGAAGCTTCGTGCTGGGATCTGCACGGCTTCAACCGGCTGGGCGGCAACTCTCTGGCCGAAACCATCGTGGGTGGCATGGTGGTGGGACAGCAGGTGGCCGAATACACCGCCGGCGCGCAACTGGATCTGCCCTACAACGTGGTGCAGGATCACGTCAAACAGCAGTGGGACCGCATCAACAAGCTTAAATCCGGCGGGTCCAACGGCGAGAACCTGTATGAACTGCGCAACCGCATGCAGGACACCATGATGGAAAACGTAGGTATCTTCCGCAACGGAGCCAACCTCCAGACCGCGGTCGACACCCTGCAGGAACTCTATGCGCGCAGCAAGAAAATCGGGTTGAAAACCGGAGGCGAAGGCGCCAGCCCCGAACTCACCATGGCGTTGCGGGTTCCGGGCATGCTCCGGCTGGCACTGTGTGTAGCTTACGGCGCGCTGCAGCGCACCGAGAGCAGGGGCAGTCATTTCCGTGAAGACTATCCCAAACGCGATGACGCGAACTGGCTCAAACGGACGCTCGCTACCTGGAAAGAGGGCGCGGACCTGCCCACGCTGGACTATGAAGAAGTAACCATTACAGAGCTTCCTCCCGGTGACCGTGGATATGGTGAAGCCACCCAGGTGAAAGGATAAGGGGGATCGGACATGACTAATCGTACACTTACCATAGACGTTTTCCGGTACAATCCTGAAACGCCGGAGAATCCCCCGCGCATGCAGCAGTATCAGCTCAAGGAAATACCGAGAATGACCATGTTTCTGGCGCTGAACATGATCCGGGAGGAGCAGGACGCCTCCCTCATGTTCGACTTTGTCTGCCGGGCCGCCATTTGCGGCTCCTGCGCCATGCTGATCAACGGCAAACCTCGTCTGGCCTGCAAAACCCTGACCAGGGACCTGCCGTCCCGCATCACGTTGCTGCCGCTGCCGGTCTTCAAACTGGTGGGCGATTTATCGGTGGACACCGGCGTGTGGTTCAGGGAGCTGACGCTGAAGACCGAAGGATGGATCCACAGCAACCACGCCTATGATTTCAAGTCGGAAGAAGAGCGCATGGACAACGAAACCGCCCTGAAAATCTACGAGGCTGAACGGTGTATCGAGTGCGGCTGCTGCGTAGGCGGCTGCGCGACGGCGAATATACGGGAAGACTTTATCGGCGCGGCGGGAATCAACCGAATCGCCCGTTTCATGGTCGATCCTCGCGACAACCGAACCTCACAGCAATACTTTGACGTGGTGGGCAAGGACGAAGGCGCTTTCGGCTGCGTGGGTCTGATGGCCTGCGACGACAACTGCCCCATGGAAATTCCGCTGCAGCAGCAGCTTTCCTTTGTGCGCCGCAAAATGGCCCTGTTCGGAATTCTGGGGAGATAATCCCTACAAACGATAGTACCACGGGCGGCCGGGAGGATTCTCCCCCCCCGGCCGTCCGACCCTGCTCACCACAGACAAACCGTCACTTCAGCGGTTCATTTCATTTCTCCCCATAAAAGCTATTGCCGTCTCCCGACCGACGCGGGAACTATGCGCCGGGACGCCTCTTCCCGCTTATATGGTTTCATGCCAAAGAGAAAACGGACCACATTCAGGCGCCGGACCAGGAATTCATATACGGCCAGTATGGTAAGAAAGGAAAGTCCGGTGATCACGACAAACTTTGTAGAGACGGCGCTGTTCCACTGAATGACATAGTAGCCCACAATCCAGATGATCGGAAAGTGCAGTATATAAAAGGGGAGCACCGCTTCATTGGCGTAGGCGAGAAAACGGTTGGCGCTGTTCAGAAAGCGCTGACCGACGCCCAGTATCGCGATCAGCCAGAGCCACGCCAGCAATCCCCGGAACGCCTGGGTGAATATCAACACCAAAGGATGCGCGAGCAAACCGGAACCCACGTCATGGAGAGCGTGTCGCGTTACGCCCGGGATTACCAGGGTAACCCCAAAATGCGAGTCCAGGTAACCGATAGTCAGAACGACGGCCGCCCCAAGACTGACCAACCCGTACTTTCTGACGGTTTCCTGAATTCGCGCGTTAGAAAATATAAGATACCCGTAGATAAAGAAAATGAAAAAGGTGAGAGGGTCCCATCCTCCGGCGATTCTCGTAAATCCCAGACCCGTTCGCTCCATGGCGGCGGACGCCGCCGAGAGGGGCGCAAAAAGAAGAAACAACGCCCAGGGCTTTTCAAACCAGCGCGACATACGCGCAATAACGCTTTTTCCAATTCTGCCGTAGGGCATAAAAAAAGGGAGCAAAACAAGGGAGAAGCAGAAGAGATATTGCAGATACCAGAGATGCGTTCCCATGCCAAGCGGAATAAAATTGCCTCCCGCCAGGTACATCCCTTCGAAAAAGTGTGGGTACCACTGAATGATAGTGGCGGTCGTTTTCCCTTGGAACAATCTTTCCGCATATACCTGTATGGGATTTATTACAAACGTTCCGACGATAAGCAGCGGAATCAGTATGCGTACGATTCTCTCCCTGATAAAAGCGCCCGTAGCGCGGGATTTTAAGGAATAATTGACGGCGGCCCCTGAAATGATAAAAAAGAGCGGCATCATCCACAAAAGGTTGAATTCCCGAAACATGGAGAGCGCCAGGCTTCTGTCGGCATTGTAGAGCGCTACGTTATGGTAATCAAAAAGCTTTGCGCAATGATGCGTGAACACGAACAAAATGGCCATGACCCGCAACCAGTCAAGGTAATAGAGCCTGCCCGGTTGAACCTGTAAACCGCCAGTGGAAACAGCGTACGCTTCGTTTCGCATGTTTGGAGCTCCCTTACCAGCAACGAATGGACTAACCGCCGGCAGAACGGTAATCCCTGCCGCCGTCCGCTTCTGGTTTGTTTTTGTCCGTATGAGAGCAACATGCGGGCCATGGGGGCGGCGAGCGGATATTGCAATAGTTGTAGGGGGTTACAATTTTGAAGAAGTGGCAGCTGTGATTTGGCGGGGTTTATCACGCTACAAAGTGGTCAGAAACGCCAACAAAGAGCAAAACAAGCCATAGTCTGTAAGCATGAACGATAAAGAAGCGCCCGCCCGTCGGGCAAGCGCTTCTTTATCGTTCCATCCGATCTTTCAGGAGTCCTGGTACTCGGCCAGCCGTTCCCTCACTTCTTCGGGGATCAATTTGGACACGTTGGCGCTCTGATCGAACCACACCAGCGCCGCCTCGCTTCGAGCATAGACAACGGACTCATCGTTCCGGTCCACCGCCTTGTAGCGCTGCACAAAGCTTTTGGAGCCGATCTTGTGAGTCCAGGCGAACAGCCTGAGTTTGTCGTTCAGCCGCACCTGCCGCAGATATTCGCAGGAGTTTTTGGCCATCACCAGCGGAAATCCGTCAACCCCCCCGAGTTCCAGAACCTCCTGGAGAAAACGGTTGCGTATCTCCTCGAAATAGCTGAAGTAAACCGCATGGTTGACATGCCGGTGCATGTCGATGTCCCGGTACCGCACTTCCACATCGAAGCTGTAAATCTTGCCGCTCATCCGCCGCTCACGTAGCCCGCTGGGTCCTTACCATGATGGTGTTGCGCAGCTTCATTACCGCCTTTTCAAAGGAAGAAAAAGCCACTCGCAACCCCTCGTCATTCGGCCGCGCCGTGTCCAATGCGCGCTGTTTCAGGGTTTCGGAAGTCTCGGCGCAGCGTTCCAGCAGGGGCGCCGCATCCTTTGTTTTAATAAAGATGGTTAAGCGGGCGTCCTCAAGGTCTTTCAGCAGGAGCGCCAGCTCGTTTTGATCGATTAAATCCAGGCCAGCCGGTATGGCTTTGACATTGGAAATGCTTTGTTCGAGAAGATTCACGCCCATGCTCCGTCCTTTTAGGCGGTTACCACCTGATAGTCGTTTTCGCTTTTCGCGCCCAGACCCAACTCCACCGCTCTGGCGATTACGGGAAGTTCCCAAACCGGCTCCTGCAGCAGATTATCGCGCGGGTAGGATTGCAGGATCTTAACGCCCTCCACGTCCAGCGCCACACGGTCCCCGGAGGCGAGTATCACCTCCGGTTCGACAACGTCCCCGGAATCCGGCCCGCCGGTTACAAAGGATTTCCGGCCGTCCATGATGATGAGGTCCGGCGCAAGCGCCAGGCTGAGTTCTATCATCTTCATTTCCATGGGCTCTTCTTTTTTTCCCATGCGGTGGTCGGCGTGCATATAGAGCATCTCCGCGGGGTGGGTGACGCCCACAATGAGCTTGAGGCTCATGGTAAAGCGGGCCAGAAAATGGTGTTTCATGCAGGGAAGAAAGACGATTTTATCGAAATCCTTTAAAGCCGTGTGATAGGCCGCCGCGGTCCACCATTTGGCCTGGGCGCCCAACCGCACATTCATCCAGGGCCCTCCGTCAAAATCCAGCAGCGGAAGGTCCAGCTCCCTGGCCGTTTTGTAAACGCCCATTTCCTCAAGCACCCGCGAAGTCGGCATCCACGGCCAGCCCGACCGTTCTCCAAGGGTGAGATCGTTGATTCCCTCTTCGCGCAGCAGTTGAACCACCGCGGCCAGAAACGCGGAATCGGTCGACGCGGGGTACGGGTCGTCGCTGTTATAATTGGCCTTGAGGAGCACCCGGTCCGTGGGTTTGAGCGATTTCCGGACTCCGCCGATCAGGTCCACGGCCTCCTTTACCGCTGATTTCAAATCACGGCCGCCCGTCGTGACCTTGGAAACCAGGGCCTTGCCGTTGCGGGTGTACACATTGCCGGGACAATGACGCCATTCGTTTTCTTCAACGACCTTTTTCTCCAGCTCCATCAACTCTTCAACACGCATCCTTTCGCTCCTTCTCTTCGGTAAAACGGCTTTTCATCACTTCCGCGCTGACAGTCCGTTATCCTATGGCTTCCAGATACAACGAACGTATGGAAGCTATAAACTCGTCAAAGGTATGATTCTGATAGGCAAGAAGCCCCTGAGAAAACTCCGTATCATACCACGCCGGCCAGTTGGGCTCATCCAGAAACGACGCGGCTTCGGGCGGTATTTCGTAAGCCTCGCAAATCGCCCGCGAATAATCCCGGCCCTTCATGCGCCAGGAGGCGCCGCCGGCGATATGAAGAATTTTTCCCAGAGTTTCGCGCTTATGTACGCAGCGCGATACGGCCGTGGCCACGTCATCGATATGCGCGAATTCCATGCGCTGGTCCTCGGCGAAGAACCAGGGGCGCGGAATCTCAAGCAGCGCGGGGACCGCGATACCGGAGATGCGCAAAATCGCCGCCGGCCTCGACGCCGCGAGGATATCCTTTTCATTGAGCAGCTTGGTTTCGCCGTACACATCGATAGGGTCCTGCGGATGATCCGGCGTCACGACATCCGCCCGGCATACGCCATAGGTGGCGGTGGATGAAGCGAAGACAATACAAGCGCCGGAGTCCATCGCTTCCAGCAGCAACCGCGTGCCTTCCACATTGACGCTGCGCGCGAGATCCGGCCGTTCCTCACTGACCGGCGGGATTAAAGCCGCCAGATGGACCACCCAGTCTATTCCCCGGCAGGCCTGTTCCACATCCGCGCGGTTTCTAATATCTCCGGGCGCCACATTGATCCGGTCCCAGCCGTCGGCAAAGGAGAAATCAGCGCTTGCGAGATCGAATATCCTTACAGTATTCCCGTCTTCCACGAGATTTCGGGCCACTGCCCGCCCCAAATTACCAGCCCCGCCCGTAATGAGAACATTCGCCATAATTTCCGTCTCCCGTGCGCCTATCTTGCGTGCTTTCCTTCCGCGCGTCAAGACGCCTTCGCCTGTTAATCCTAAGATCGAAAATAATTTATGCTTTTTGCAGGAAAGAGTTAACCCGCCTCGCCGCTGATGAGTCCGCATTCTGAAAACGCGCGTTTCCTCATAATTGCTATGGCGTTTTAAATATTACTGTGGTATTTTCCGTTCCTCCTTACCTATCATCTTTACAATACCAAAAGGCTTTACGCGCGTTCGGGCCACGGTTCATGCCATACAAATTTGACCGTCTGGAATTCGCCGGCTCCCTTGGAGATTTGGGGACCATTCTTCCCATAGCCATGGGAATGGTTGTCATCAACGGATTGGACCCCTGCGGGCTTTTCCTCGCTATCGGGCTGTTCTATATCATCTCCGGAATTTATTTCAGGGTGACCACGCCCGTCCAGCCCATGAAGGTTGTGGGCGCCTACGCCATAGCCACGGGGATCAGCGCGTCCCAGATCACGGCGGCCGGCGCGATCATCGGGCTGTTCCTGCTGGTTATCGGAGGTCTCGGCGCGATCTCCTTTATCGGGAAATACACGCCCAAGCCCGTGGTGCGTGGCGTGCAGCTTTCCACCGGCGTTCTGCTCATGGCTCAGGGAATAAAATTCATACTGGGCCAGTCCACCTTCCAGACCATGCGCCACGCCGTGGAGCCGTTCCTCACCATCCAGGGTCTCGGTCCCGTTCCCATTGGCGTCATAATCGGCGCGTTGGGCGGTTTTCTGACCTTCCTTCTCCTCGACAACCGGAAGTTCCCGGCGGGTTTGATCATCGTGGGCGTGGGCGTGGGACTGGGGGTTATACTGGGCACGCATGAAGGTCTGAGCGAAGCCCATTTCGGAATTACCCTGCCGGCTATCCTCCCCTTTGGATTTCCCGGCGCGGCGGATTTCGCGACCGCGCTTCTGGTCCTGGCGCTTCCCCAAATTCCCATGACCATCGGCAACGCGGTCATCGCCAACGCCGACCTTTCGCGGGAATATTTTGGAGAAGAATCCCGCAAGGTGACCTATCGCGCCCTGTGCGTCGGCATGGGGCTGGCCAACTTGGGCTCCTGCCTTATCGGAGGCATGCCGCTCTGCTTCGGCGCGGGAGGACTGGCCGCTCACTACCGTTTCGGGGCCCGCACGGCGGGGTCCAACCTCATGATCGGCGCGCTGTTCGCCATTCTGGCCGTGTTCTTCGGCGAACACGCGCTGGCGCTGCTTTACCTCATCCCCATGTCCATCCTGGGCGTGCTCCTGCTGTTCGCCGGCGGACAACTTTCTCTCACCCTTATTGACATGAAGGAACGCAAGGATTTATTTATAAGCTTGTTGATTCTTGGAATCACCCTGGCTTCGAACCTGGCCGTGGGTTTCATCTGCGGCATTGTTGTCGCCTACTGCCTGAGGAGCCGCTACTTTTCGGTTTAACCCAACGCGGCGCCGGGCGCTTCTTTTCGGGCCTTTCCTGCGGAAAGCCCCCGTTACCAACTACCATGAGGATTCAAGAATGAAACAGGATAAGGACTTACGGATTACCATCATCGGCATGGGGAATCTCCTGGAAGCCATATTTTATCTTTTTTCAGGCGCGGTAGGCCGGAAAAATCTCGCCGGCCAGGTCAACGCCACCACCGCGGACGAAGCCGACCTGGAACGCAAACGGCGGCTTTTCGGTATTCCCATACTGCTGAACGATAATCTGGCCGCGATGCGTGAGCTGGAGCCGGATATCATAGTTTTCGCGCCGCCGCCCACCGAAGCGCCGTCGATCATCCGGAACGAATTGAAAACCTATTTCGACGGCCTGCGGGCCGCTTCAAAGCCTCTGCCCGACCTGTACGCCTTTCCCCCGGTTCCGTTGGGCGCCTTTTATCGGGAAACCTTGGGCGATGATGTCCTGGTGGTCAACATCATTCCCAACAACATCAGCGCGGTGGGAGGCAAACCGGTCAGAGGCGAAGGATTCTACGCGCACACCTTTCCCGCGCCCTGGCCCGAAGAACACGCGGCCCGTTTTCGAAGCATATTCGCGCCCAACGGCGCCGGGGTGGAACTGAAGCCGTCGGAACTGGTGCCCATGCTCGGCGGGGTCTGTACTATATTCTCCCTGTGGGTGGTCGTGCCGGTTATCGGCGATTTTCTGGCCGAAGGGGACTTGCCGCTGCTTCACCAGGATTTGGGTGAATACATGCGCGCCAGAGTCCAGAATCTGTACGGCTTTCAACCTGAAGAAAGCGACCCGTGCAGTCTGGACGCCGTTCCCGCGGACGCCCGTCCGGCGCTGGACGCGGTGGTGTCCGCATGGCATGACGGATTGGAAGACTACTACCGGGAGATCGATTTCCCTACACGGGCGGCGGAAATCATCCTCACACGCGGCATGGACATCACGCTGCACACCGTCCAGAAGGAAAGCCGTGATATACTGAACAAGCACGCCGTGGTGGCCGCCACCAAGGGCGGCGTGCTGGAAAAAGCCATCGCCTGCTTTCATGACCTGACCGAGGATGTCATCCGGCGGGGACTACAGACCCCCGACGATCCGGCCTGGAAAAAGACCCTGCGGGAAAAGGTCACGGAAACCGCCCATATCGTACGCAAACACGGACAGACACTGGCGGGATGAATAAACAAGCTACCGGTATGCGCCTAAATGAACCCCCGGCGATCCAATCTAAAATCGTCTAGGGTTAACAGTTTAATTTTATTTGTTTTTTGGCTTCACTTACACTATTCTATTCGCATTGCGGCGAACTATGCGCATGATAACCGAATGCCATGAAACCATCCAGCCTGAAAGAAATAGAGACCGTAATACGGCGACACCGCGAGGAACTGGCGCGAGACTATGGTGTCTCGGAGATCGGCGTTTTCGGATCGTTCGTTCGGGGAGAAGCGTCCGACCAAAGTGACATAGACATCCTGGTTTCGTTCAGCCGACCCGTGGGATTCTTTGCGTTTTTGCAGCTCGAAGAACGTTTGGAGGAATTGCTGGAAAGAAAGGTGGACCTCGTAACCAAGGCGGCGCTCAAACCGCATATCGGCCGCCGCATTCTGAGCGAGGTTGCGATGCTATGAAACGCGACTATCGCGATTACCTCCAGGACATAGTGACGGCTGTCAAGGAAGTCACCGAATGGACTGACGGCCTCTCTTTCCAGCAGTTTACACAAGATCGCAAAACTGTTAACGCCGTTATACGCAGTTTGGAAGTAATCGGTGAGGCGGCGAAGCGAATCCCTGACGATTTGCGGGCTAAAGCGCCCGATATCCCCTGGAAATACATGTCCGGGATGCGTGACAAGCTCATCCACGAGTATTTCGGTGTCGACCTGAGCATTGTTTGGACGGTCGTCAAGGATGAATTACCGCCTCTTCTCCCGGAAATCGAGAACCTGATAACAGGGTCTTAAATAGCTGTGTAAAGAGAGTTCATGCGAGAGCTTCTGGAAAAATGGCTGCTGACTCCCACTGCCGGTAAACTCCTTCTGGGCGCGCTGGTTATTGTGGCCGCCGTTTTCCTGGCGCGGCTTCTCCGCAGGCTCATGATCCATTATGTGCCGGAAAACGAACGCCGCTACCGGCTGCGCAAATTCATCAATTTTCTCGCCCTGCTGCTGGCCATATTCCTGCTGTCGATCGTCTTCAGCGACAAGCTGTCCAGCCTCACCGTGGCTTTTGGCGTGGCCGGGGCCGGAATCGCCTTTGCCCTGCAGGAAGTCATCATGAGTGTCGCGGGCTGGGCGGCCATGTCCTTCGGCCGGTTTTATTCGGTGGGGGATCGCGTGGAGCTGGGCGGTATCCGGGGCGATGTGGTGGATATCGGCGTGCTCAGAACCACCCTCATGGAAATGGGCGAATGGATCAACGGCGATCAATATAACGGCCGCATCGTGCGCATCGCCAACAGTTTCATTTTCAAGGCCCCTGTTTTCAACTATTCGGCCGATTTCCCTTTTCTATGGGACGAACTGGTCATCCCGGTACGCTACGGGAGCGACCACAAACGCGCGCGGGAGATGTTTCTGGACGCGCTCACCAGAGTCACCGGGGATTACGCCGAGCAGTCCAAGGCCATCTGGAGCCAGATGACCCGCCGCTACCTGATCGAAGCCGCCAATGTGGAGCCTTCGGTCACCATGAAACTGACCGATAACTGGATTGAATTTACCCTCCGCTATATCGTGGACCATAAAAAACGCCGCTCCACCAAGGACAAGATCTGCGAGCTTATCCTCGAAGGCGTGGACGCGTCCAACGGCGGCGTCCAACTGGGCTCCGCCACCTTTGAGATAACCGCCCTCCCGGCGGTGGCGGTGAAGGTTTCCACGCCGGACAAGGCATAACGGCGGCCGTCTTCAGGGACACGGATAGAGCTGTAAGCCGGATCTGCATGTAGAGGATTATGTCAGAAAATTAAGCGCGGATACGCCGGGAGCGCTTCAAGCTAGGCCGAAGCCTGTTGTCCGCCTCATTCCCGCTCAGCTTTCTTGTTAACCTTGGCGTTGAATTTTTCCGCGTTGATGATGAAGCGTTCGTGGGTTCCCCGGCCGATGGGCTCGACTTCGTCAAAGGCCTCGACTTCAAAAACCAGCCTCCGCCCCTCCAGTTCCATCAGCTTAACCCTGGCGCGCACCTCCATGCCGGGAGGAGTGGCGGCCACATGGGTTATATCGATACGCGTGCCGACCGACTGTTCCCTGGGCCAGTCCAGATAGGGCTTGAGCGCGTGAACGCAGGCCAGTTCGATGAAGCCCACCATATACCCGGTGGCGAATACCTCGGGCATGGTCCCGAATTCATGGGAATCGGGATACAGCGCCGGGACGGTCTGGTTCTTGGTAACCGTAAGGCGAAATTCATGTTCCAGGCCCGGTTGCAAAGTCTCTTTCATGCGCCGCTCCGCGTGAGGAAGGAATTCCGGTTACCAGCTCTTGCTGTGCATGATTTCCTTGATTTTTTCGGCCGCTTCTTTTTCCACCAGCACCATTTTCTGGGCCTGGGCCTTTTTGATTTTTTCGCTCAGCACGGTGATGTCGGCCGGTTTCTCGATGAAATCCATGGCGCCGAGCTTCATGGCTTCGATTCCCTTTTCTATGGTGCCGTGGCCGGTCAGCAGGATGATCTGCATTTCGGGCCTTTTTTCTTTTATGATTCGCAAAACCTCTATCCCGTCCATTTCCGGCATCATAAGATCCAGAACCACGGCGTCAAAGGATTCCTGATCGATCTTTTTCAGGGCTTCCTTGGCCGACAGGCTGGTCGACACATTCATGCCCCGGTTTTTCATCCGTTCGCTCAGGACTTCCACAAATTCCTTTTCATCATCAACGAGCAAGACTTTTTCGGACATTTTCCCACTCCTTGTTATGGGGCGCCTGACCGCAGGCGCCGGCGCGCTTACGCGCGGTGATTGGTTTACTTGATATCGGTCAGATGAATAACTATTTTCCCCGCCTGCGCGTCCACGGTCAAGTCCGCCCGCAGGGCCTCCAGCAGCGGTTTTTCCCGCTCGCCCGGGAAGGTTTGCGCCACATCAGGTGGGAGCGTTTTTATCCCGGTAAACAGTATGGCGGCCCCGTTTTCGGTTTTTTGCGCGGCGACATCCAGAGTTTGTTCCTCGGACGCGGAATTGGTGACCAGGTCCAGACAGCGCCATAGCAGGTTCTGCAACAGGAAGCTGTTGGTGACGAACTTGATGGACTCGGCGGGGGGGACGGCCTCCAGCTTTATGAGCGATTTCGCGGCCAGCCGTTCGGCGAGGCCGACGAACAATGTCAGGATATCCTGCAGGTCGATCGTTGTCTTGAACTGGTCCACGCTGTGCGCGAACGAGTTCAGTTTCTTGACGATCTGGTCGGCCCGTTTCACCTGGGTCATGATTTTTTCAGCGGTGGTTTTAAAACGTTTCAGATCGACGTGCTTGCCGTTTTCGATCATGAAAGAAAAATCCTGCAGAAGGCCCGCGTTCTCATTGATAATCGACAACACGTTTTTTATTTCATGGGATATGGACGCCGAAACCATCCCAAAAAACTGCAATCCGGCGACGCCCGGGGATTCGCTTCGATCGTTCATCATGAGCCCCCCTTTTCGCTTAACGCTTTATTCATTTTTTCCATCAGGGTTTCCAACTTCACGGGCTTGACCAGATAGTAATCGCTGCCTATGTCCGCCACCGCGTTTTCGAAATCGCTCTCAGACCCGTGGCCCGTCAGGAAAATAAATTTCATGCCGGGGCATTTCTCCTGCAATATCTTCTTTAGCCCCAGCCCGCCGATATTGGGCATTTTGATATCCAGCACCGCGATATCGTATGTTTTCGTTTCCACCATCCGTATGGCTTCCTGACCCGTGGTTGTCCAGTCCGCCTCGATATTCCTCAGAGACAGCCGTTCGGCCAGCGCGGATACCAATTCCGGCTCATCATCTACCAGAAGCGCTTTCATGGTCTTTTTCCTTTTCGGGGATTGCGAGCGGTAACGAAATAGTAAACGCGGTTCCCTCACCCTCAACGCTTTCAACTTCAATCTTCCCGCCCAGTTCATTGACCAGACCATAGGTTATGGAAAGCCCCAGCCCGGTCCCCCCTTTCGAAGTTTTGGTGGAAAAGAACGGTTCAAACACACGTTTCAGATCCGCCTCGGGTATGCCCGTTCCGGTATCGGCTATGGTTATGGAGACACCCTGACGGATTTGTTTCAAAGTGACGTCCAAGCGCCCGTGGTTTTCCATGGCGGCAAAGGCGTTGTTGATGATGTTGAGAAAAATCTGCTGCAGTTTGCCCCGGTCGCTCAGAACGGAGGGAAGATTCTCATCCGCCTCAACGGATATCTCGATACTGCGGTGTTCCGCTTCTTTCCCCAGAAAACCGAGCACTTCGAGCACCACATCCTTCAATACAACCGGCTGAACGCTTGATTCGGTATGCCGGGCAAAGCCCAGAAGACGCTTGGTAATCTTGCCGCAGCGTTCCACGGATAAAATGATGGAATCGATCAGGCCGATTAACTTTGTATCATCGCTATACTTCTTCTGCAGCATGAACAGGTCTTTTATAAGCCCGGCCTTTTCGCTGATGATAGCCAGTGGATTATTGATTTCGTGAGCCACTCCGGCCGCCAGTCTTCCGATGGACGCCATCTTGTTCGCATATTCCACTTCGTGCAGGGTCATGACCCTTCTGTGGTCCGCGATAAAAATACGATTGACCAGGTACGTGGATATGGCCAGGATCACGATCAGGATGACCATCATGCTGGTGATGAGGGTCCAGATCAACTCCACACGCGTACGATGCCACGGTTTTATGAGTTCTTCTTTCTGCTTGACGATCAACAGTATAAACGGCGTATCCGGGATATTGCGGTATCCCACCACCAGCCGCGCTCCCTGCTCGTTTTCCGTCTCGTACACCCGTGTCTTGTGAGAATCCTCCGGCACTTTCAGCGCTATCTTTTCCAGAGCCTTGCCGTGAAATCTCGACGGCGTCTGAAGAACTCCCGCCCGGTTTATCAGGAACGCGTCGCCCTTCCCGTCGATTTCGATATCGGAAAGCAGGCTGTTAAACCGTTCGGTGTCCAGGGTGGCCCGCAAGACGTAAAATGAACCGTCCAGCAGGTCGTGGCGCACGGCCACGACCAGGTGGGGAACATTGCGATAACCCAGGAAAACCTCGCTGATGTGTATTCCCCGTTCGACCACTTCCCTGAACCAGCTCTCGTGTTCGTAGTCCGCGTTTTTCAGCGCATAGGGGCCGACATACTCAATTTGTTTGCCTGCCGCGTCAATGACCCCGATATCCTGAAACGCGCCGAACGAGTTCTTCAAGTGGTCCAGAATCTTCGCCAGCCTTTTGGGCTCCTGCAAAACCTGATATGAATTGTCCTCATCGATGAAGTCCAGAGCCAGTTTTCTTTCGTTCAGAAAAAAGGATATGTTGCGCCAGGTGTTGGATACCAGTCGCGAGGTGCGGAACACAATGTCGGACTCGATCGATTTCCGCGAAATATTGTAGTCCACAACCGTCAGGAACAGGAGCGGAGCGAATGACACCACGGTGGGGATTAAAACCGCCAGTTTCCATATGCGACGAAAATTAAAGAGCGCTTTGTAGGGGCCGGCGGCTATGTCCCGATAATCCCAAAACCTTGGTTTAAGCCTACTCAATAAACCCATCGCTCACATCCAGTCAGCCGTTCCCGGAAACCTTCACATGGCCAGTTGCAATCGCCGCCCTATTTTTTTGCTACTTTATCATGCGCTCTCTTCAAGGTCGCGCTTAATTCGTCGATGTCGACCGGTTTTTGCAGATAGGCGAACGCGCCGAGGTCCATACAGGTTTGCCGGTCCGCCTCCGAGCCGTGGCCGGTCAGAATGATGACCTCGATATTGGGATTGGAGCTTTTTACTCTGCGCAACACCTCAATACCGTCGATCCCCGGCATCTTGAGGTCCAGAATCATCACGTCGGGCTCGTCCTCCTGCACAAATTCGAGCGCGGACTGGCCGTCGTAGACCACCGCGGACCCCATATCACGCATCATCAAACGTTCGGACAGCGTTTCCACGAATTCCCGCTCGTCGTCCACGAGCAGAACCTTGGAAGGCAGTTCGAAATCGACCTTGCGGTAGATATCAGCCTGATAATACCCCTTTCCCACCTTGGTTTCCACCGACTTGACCCCCGGAACCTTGGTGGCGATGGCTTTCAGGTCCTCTTCCAAACGGCTGAGCAAAAGCACATTCTTGTTGATGGTGAGCGTTACCGTACCGTTGTTCGCGCTGACTTCCACATCGTGCCCCTCTTTGCCCAGGGCTATCTCCGTCATGCAGGCCAGGTGGAAATCCTTGAGCGCCTGCGCCGAGGCGCTGGTCGTCTTGATAACCTCGGCGCGCGCGTATTTTTCAATCAGCTCCACGGCTTCGGGCACACTGCGCTTGTCCATGGGGACGACCACATCATACAAAGCGGGCGCCCAGGGGTCGGGATTCTGATGAATATAATCCACCCAGGCGGCGCAGTCCTCATCCATCCTGCGAATAAGCTTGACGGCGTCCTTTTCGGACCCCTTCTTCTGTTCCGCGGCCAGGGACGTCCGATAACTCATTTCCGCTATGAGGCAGACCCTCAGGGCGTGTTCCACCGATTTGGGAATGAGATGGCTCACGAATCCCTTTATGAGCAGATTATCCTCCAAAAGAATCTCCGCCAGGCTCAGCTTCAGGGACGCGACGGCGCGTTCCTTTTCATGCGTGAATTTGTTGAACATGGATGTCTTGGCCGAAAAAGCCCGCTCGAACTTCTGCGCGTCGAGGTTGGAGCCTTCGACGGCTTTCAGGATGACATCCCGGTCCGTGACCAGTTTATATTTCGTATTGGCCAGAATCGCGGCGACTACCGCATCTTCGTTGCAGAACGCGCCACTGAATATGGTAACTATGGGCATTGTATTTCCTCCCGCTTCTTATCAGACCAAACGGCAGACGGTCATAAGAGGACAAACGTCTTCCTTGCCATGCGCGTGGGTAGTGTCGTGCACTTCACATACCGCTCTTTCCATGGTCGGATAGATATGATCGCGCCCGATCTTTTCCAGTAGGTGAGTGCGTTCCAAGACTTTCATTACCGATTCGTTAATTCCGCTGAATGATATATCAAGGCCTCTGCTCCTCACGTTGTCGATGAGCAGCGACAGGGTTTCCTCGCCCGAAGCGTCTATGTCATTGATACCGTTGCACACAATTATGAGGTGTTCCAGCTCTTTCATGGTCCGTATGCGACTGGCGATCTGGTCCTCCAGGTAGCTGGCGTTGGCGAAAAAGAGCGGGCCGTCAAACCGAATGACCACCACGTGCTGGCATTCCTTGAGCCCGTGCGTGAAGCTGTCCCTGAGCGCGCTGTCTTCGTGCCGCGAAAGCGACGCCACGGTGGGGCGCATGCTCTTATAGAGAAACACCAGCAGCGACAGGGCTACACCAACCGTGATTCCCTTGTCCAGATGAGGGGCGAACGCCAGTGTGCAGATAAAACTGATGATGGATATGGCTCCATCGTACCACTGAGCGCGCCAGGCGTGAATGAAACCGGTGGCGTTGATAAGCCCGATAACCGCCATCATGATAACCGCGGCCAACACCGACTGCGGCAGATAGTACAAAAGCGGCGTGAAAAACAGGAGCACGATCACCACCGTCAAACTAGTGAACACGCTGGACAAGCCCGTGCGCGCCCCCGCCTGCAGATTGACTGCGGATCGAGAGAACGAACCCGACGTGGGATAGCTCTTGCCGATGGCGCCCAGTATATTGGCCAGTCCCTGTCCGATCAATTCCTGGTTGGGATCGAGCCGCTGACCGGTCTTGGCGGCCATGGCCTTGGCGATGGATATGGCTTCCATAAACCCGAGCAAAGAGATAATGGCGGCGTAGGGCAGCAGACTCATAATGACTCTGCCGTCGATTTTAGGAGCAGAGAAAGCGGGCAGACCCTTGGGAATCGCTCCCACGACCGCGCCACCGCCCATCATCACTATGCCGGACGGATCGATGGGGTTGTTCCCCGCCTTGATACGCCAAGCGCGGCCGTCGCCTTTCGTACCTTCAGGGAGGTTTCCTTCCAGGTAAAAGGTCAAAGCGCCGTCCGCGCCCGGCGCGCCCACGAAAAGCAGGTCCCTGATTTTATCGCGAACGCGGTGAGCCTCGTAATTGCGCAATTGGATCTTGGTGTTGAGCACGTTTACATCACGCTGCGCGTCAAGCGATTCGATCACCCGGTGGGCGCTCTTGGCTTCATCAAGCGCTTTATTGGCCTCGGTGCGCTCTTTCGACAGAACCGGAATGGCGCTCACTATTTCGTTGAATTCCACGATCTGCTGTTTTACTTCGGGCGCGGCGATGGCCGAGATATCGACCCGGGCGTTGTGTTCGAACCCAATGGCCCAGGAAATGATCGTGGTAACGGCCACCGCCACCAGCACGTTGGGAATTTTCGGTGAAATTCGCTTTAGCCCGTACATTATGGCAAACGCCAGCGCTCCCATCAGCAGGGTTGGCCAGTGCGTGTATTGAAAAGCAGCTTTGACTACCCGGAAAATGGTTTCATAATGATGATCGGCGTTGTCCACATAGACACCGAACAGCTTCGACAGCTGCGAGGTGGCGATGATAATGGCGGCCGCGTTGGTGAATCCGTTTACCACCGGATGGGACAGAAAATTCACCACAACCCCGAGCCTCAAAATCCCCAAGGCGAACTGGAACAGGCCGACCATGAGCGCCAGCAATATGGCGTACACGATATAGCCCTGACTCCCAGCGGTAGCCAGCGGCTCGAGGGAAGCCGAGGTCATGAGCGACACAATCGCCACCGGTCCGGTGGCAAGATGGCGGCTCGAACCGAACAGAGCGGCGATCATCGGCGGCAAAAATGACGCGTACAGCCCGTAATAAGGAGGCAGCCCGGCAAGCTGAGCGTAGGCCATGGATTGCGGAATAAGCACCAGCGCCACGGTCAGGCCGGATATGGCGTCAATCCTGAAAAACGAAAAATTGTAACCCTTAAACCACCCCAGAAATGGAAAGATTCGTACTAGCATGGACCTTACCTACCTGCGACTTGATTGTTTCCTAGCATTCTTCGGCACGAACTGATCAATTCATTGTAAAGCGCGCCCGCGTCATAGAGGTTATAGGTCTTAAAACGCACCAAGCCATCCACCATGGAAAACAGTATGAGAGCCACCTTTCGGGAGTGCGCGGCGGAGATGGACCCGTCCTCTTGCCCGAGCGTTATAGCCCGTTCGAAGATATCGACCAGACAGTTGTAAATCGCTTCCAGATGTTCCCGGCACACGGGATTCACCAGGGCGAGCTCATAGGGATAATGGCGGTGAAGCAAAAGAAAGCCATGTTCCATGGTCCCCGCGAGGTACAAATAAAAGGAAACCACGCCTTCGGCCATGTCGAGCCCGGTTTCGAAGCTTCTTTCGGCGATATATATATTGAATTCCTCAATGATCTTTTCTCGTACGCGTTTCAGGATCTCGAGGAACAGATTTTCCTTGCTTTTGAAGTGGTAGAAGATGGTACCTTCGGCGGCGCCGGTCATGGCGGCCAGATCGGTCACCGAGGTATCTTTGAATCCTTTTTCCGAGAACAGCACAATAGCCGCGCGGAGTATGGCGTCTTTTTTCTTGGGCATTATAGTGCGCTTTTTCCTTTTTTATACTGAGCGCTCAGTCAGTTTTTTGCATGTTACAGTTTTCACGTTCGGCGTGTCAAGAAAAAATAAACACAACGCAGAAATTTTTTCGGAATGGGAAGGGGAGGAATTGAAGCGATGGGACGGAAAGGTTTGCCGTCAGGTCAAGCCCGGAGACCCTTTTCAGGCGCGAGACCGATTTCGGAACCCGCCTGCGCGGCTACCAGCCTCCGAGAAGATGCAGATGGAGGTGAAACACATACTGGCCCCCGCCGCGCTCCACATTGAACAGCAGCTTGTAGCCGGATTTGCCTATGCCCAACTCCGTGGCCAGCATTTTGGCGGTCATGAACATATCCGCCAGGATGGGGCGGTCGTCGTCGGTGAGATCGTTCAGGCTGCGGATGTGTTTGACCGGAACGATTAGGATGTGCGTAGGCGCGTGCGGATTGATATCTTTGAACGCCACCACGGAACTGTTGCGGAACACAAAATCGGCGGTTCGGTTCCCCTGAATGATCTGGCAGAACGGGCAGTCTGATTGCATGCTTTCTCCGGTTTTGCTGGATAGACCGCGCTGAACACGTCAGCGGCGTGCGCTCACTCCGCTTTTATAACAAGCTCCGCCCCGTTTTCCAGTATTTTGTTTTCTTCACGCCTCCGGTTCAGCGTTTTTCTCGTAATCGGGAGGCGGGGACCGGCGCGTCGATAGGATAGACCGGATTGGCCAACGTCCACCAGCCGGGCCGGGCCTGAGCGGCGAACTCGATACGAGTCACGTACTTGATGCTCTTGTAGGCCAGTTCATAGGGCGCGATAACCCGCAGGGGAGCGCCGTGCTCATGCGGCAGCGGCTTTCCGTCGAGGTCCAGCGTCAGCAAGCATTTCTGTTGCGGATCGAGCAGCGTCGCCAGGGGAAAGGATTCCAGATAGTGATCCTGTCCGGAAGGCTGGAACCGGGTACGCCCCAGGGAATGGAAGACCGCGTATTTCGCCTCAGCCGCGGGCTTGACCCGTTTCAATATTTCAGAAAAACGGAATCCGCCCCAGGTCAGGCCGGCTACCGACCATCCTTCCACGCAATGGAAATCGGAAACCTGCTTCGTCTGTTCAAAGGATCGCAGGTCGGCGTAACTGAAGACGGCCTTCCGGTCCACCAGACCGTCCACCGTGAGCGCAAATGGCTCCGTGCGGGACCCGCCCCACAGGAGCGTTCCCTTTTCGGGCTTGAAGTCGAACGTATTCTCTTCCACGGTCCGCACGGGAAAGCCCTCTATGAACCTCGCCCACGCGCGCCCGCTGAACGCTCCGATCAACGCGGCCATGGCCGCGGCTTTAAGACTCAACAAAAGAAACGTTCGTCTGGCAAAACCATCCCCTGAACCGGCCATACGCGCCTCCTTTTCCGGCCGTCGGCTTTCGGGAGCCTCTTGCATATCTTATTGTACGACATCCACGGCCGGACCGCGAAAAAAAGGCGCGAAAGAATAAAACTGACCGCCGCGGCCGGATATGGGGTAAAATGTATATGTTGAACCGAACAGCGGCGCTCACACAGCCGGACGCCGCCACTCCGATCGAACGGCGTCCGTCGGCGCCCCTTGACTATTCCGCCACCCCGTAACAACATTTATAATAATAATTGAGCGCATTGAGGACACTCAGGGAAGGAGTTATGCGATGGAAGACAAAAGGAATCTGCATGTGAAAGTTCAGGAATTGTGCGACTGCTACGCCACCACCGATCCGCTCAAAGGGATGTCTGAACTGGCGGGAGACACCGACAAGGACGAAGCGGCGCTCAAATGGGTCGCCCTGGCCGCGCTGCACGCGGTAAACGCCGGCGCCAAAAAGATATCCCTGCTGAAGACCAAGGATGGAACGGTTTCGGTTCGGGCCAAATACCGTGAAGCGGAACTCCCTTCACCCGGCAAGGAAATAGGCGCAAAAATTGTGGACGCCATCAAGAACATTGCCCATGTGGAAGGCGACAAGGGGAAGGAACTGCTGGCTCTGGGCATCCGCAACGACAGCCTGGAGGTGAAAGTAAAAGTGCAAAAAGAAGACGACGGGGAATTGATTGAGTTGAAATTCCCTGACTAGCCCTTTTCGCGGGAGGGACTCATCAAACAAGGTCCCTCCCTGAACGGTACGAATTCGCTTTCCGGGCGCGTGTTACAGCACGTTCGCCAGAGTAAGCCAGCCGGGCCGCTTTTCGGCGGCCTGTTCAAGGGCGTTCTTTGAACCGACCACTTTGACTATTCCACGATCCGGCAGCGTACGCAGCGTATCCGCGAATTGGAGGAAATGATCCGCGGTGGTGTGCAGAACCTCATCCCGCATTTTCCGCCGGCTCTCATCCGTGTCTCGCGCCAGCGTCCGCGCCATGGACGCGAATCCTTTGGCGTCCGGCAGCAGATAGCTGTCGATATCCCCAATGGTTCCGATTATGGCTTTGGACAGCTCTTCTTCGGATAGGGGCGTTTCCCGCAAATAGTCCGCGGTCTGGTCAAACGCGTCCAGCGTTTCCAACAGGTTGGGGTCCCTGTAGGAGACAAACGCGATCGTTCCCGACATACGATCCAGCATGCAGAACGCTCCGTACGCCCCCCCCTGGACCCGAATCCGCCGCCACAGCCAGGAATTGCGCAGGTGTCTGGTAATCACCAGCGCCGAGCCGTGAAAGCTGTATCCCGCGTCATAGAGATTGTATCCTTTTCCAACGTAATTGACCTGCGTGGGCACGACCAGTCCCTCGTTTTCGTCGAACGTTTTCCGATCCCATGCCTGCGGTTCAAAATCATACGCGGGCAGGGACTCCTGAAACTGGCGGATCAAAGGATCGACTTCCGGCCCGTCCTGTTCGGGATAGGTCAGATTCATTATCACGCCGTTTTTGTTCACCAGCAGACGGCGCATTTCCGTCAGATCGGCCAGCGCGCTCTCCCAGTCCTTATCGACGCGTTTGAGCAACGCGCGGAGAAAGAACAGGTAGTTCAGGCCGTGAATCTGTTCCGACACCCATCCCGATTCGCTGAAATGGGCGCGCAGCCGCTGGTTGACGATGGTGTGGCCGGACGAAAGCATCCGCTCTTCATACCGCGCGATCGCTTCCAGCGTCATCTGCCGGAAACGTTCCCGGTAGTCCAGCCGCCCGCGCAACAGGGCGTCCCGCAGAATGTCCATCAGGTCCGTCGCGCGGTCCTTCATGGCTTTGCAACGCAAAAAGAGCCACGCCGTCGATTCCCGGCTTCCCATGGTTTGGGATGTGTAGAAGGAGCGCCGCACGCCGCCGGTTTTCCTGCCAATCCGCTGGGAGAAAGAAACAAAATCCTCCGTGTCCGTGCCCATCTCCAGAAGCGAGCGGCCGAACAGATTGAGATACGGCAGATATTTCTGGGGCAGCCCCTGCAGGTTGAAACCCAGATCCAGATAGACCACGCCGTTGGTGGAGAGATCGTGACGCAGCCAGCGCACGCCGTCCGGCTGTTCCTCCTGCAGAGGAATCAGTTTGTTGTCGCGCGACAGGTCGCCAAGGGTAAGCGAAGGAATGGCCGCCAGGGCTTCGGGACTGTCCGGCGTTTCCTGCGCTTTTTTGAGCGCCTCCGCCTCAGCGACGGCCGCTTTAATTTCAGCGGAGCTCATGGATTCTCTGATGCGGTTCAGACGCTCCCGTTCCTCGGCTTCCAGTTTTTGAGCCAGGTTCGGGTCGGGTTCCAATATCACCGTGACGCGATGGGGGTTATCGATCAGATGTCGCCGCATCAATTTTTCGAAAAAACGGCTGTCCGAGGAAAGGTTTTCCTTCAGGCGGTTCAAAGGCGCTTCAAACGCGAGGGGCGCAAACGGGTCGCCTCCATAGAGCCAGACGCTGAGAGAGCGCAGCATGAGCGCCAGACCTCGCGGGAACTGCCCTGTATTGTTTTCCCGCAGACGGAATTCGACGGTGTTCATGGCCGCTTCAAGGGTGTGAGGGTGAATCCCGTTGTCCGCCAGTTCGGTCATGGTTTGCAGAATCAACGCTTCCACGCGGTCGGCTTCCCGGGGCTGAATACCTTTCAGTCCCGTGGAAAAATAGAGTTGCCGCAGGTCATCTTCCAGGCCCACGCCCACAATGTCCTGCCCCAGTCCCGAATCGATGAGCGCTTTCCGCAATGGGGAGGCGGACATGCCCAGCAGAATATATTCCAGAACGGTCAGCGCCAGATTGCTGTCCGTATCGGCCGTTTCGGTAAGCAGCCAGTTAACCGTGACAAGCCCCTTGGAGTCTTCCGTTTCCTGCTCCCCCACCACCACCGGCCAAACGACGCGCCGCGGACTGTCGAACCGGGACTGAAGCCCGATGCCTGAATCGATTTCCGCGCGTTCAAAATCCCTCAGGTATTCGTTCAGCGCCGCCAATCGGCGGTCGGGATCATCGTCGCCATAGAAATAGAAAAAGGCGTTGGACGGATGGTAGAACGCGTCATGAAAGGACTTGAACTGCTCGAACGTCAGATCGGGAATGACCGTCGGCGCGCCCCCGGAGTCAAGACGGTAGGTCGTTTCGGGGAACACCGCTTCCTGCGCGTATTGACCCATGGACCGTTCCGGGGAGGAGTAAAACCCCTTCATTTCACTGTACACCACGCCCTTGAACGAGAATCGGCCGTCCGGCCCTTCGGGTTCCAGCCTCCACCCCTCCTGACTCAAAAGCCGCGGGGTGAGCAGCGGATAGAACACCGCGTCCAGATAGACATCGATGAGATTGTAAAAATCCTTTTCGTTCTGACTGGCCACGGGGTAGCAGGTCCTGTCAGGATAGGTGAACGCGTTCAGGAACGTTTGCAGCGAGCCTTTCAGCAGCTCCACGAAGGGCTCTTTAACCCGGTATTTGCGCGAACCGCAGAGCACGGAATGTTCCAGGATATGCGCCACACCGGTGGAGTCCTTGGGCGGGGTGCGGAAAGAAACGCCGAAAACCTTGTTTTCGTCATCATTCATCAAAGAAAGCAGACGGGCGCCCGTTTTTCTATGCGCGTACAAGACCGCAGCGGTGTTCAATTCCGAAATGTCCTGGCGCCGTACGATGTCAAAGCCAGAGTCTTTGGCCATGGTAAAACTCCTGCAAGCAGCCGGTCAGGCTGAAAATCCATGTTTTATAGTGTGTCGCTAAAATATTTTGACCCTCCCCCGGCCCGTCTCATCAAGGCCCCGCGAAAAGCGGGGTCTCCAAGAGGCTGACCTTAAAGCTTCCCTCCCCTTGCGGGAGGGAATGAGGGAGAGGCAACCCGCGTGTTTGAAGCGCGAATCGTACGCGTCTCGCGCCGTTTTCCCCACCATCGGCGCTCAATACCGACGGCGCTCATCCAATATCGCAAGAAGCTCCAGATGGTCAACAATGTGCGCCCACGCCCGCAGCGCGGAATTTTTATAGGCGATAAACGGTATGTCGGCGCGTTCCGCCACCAGCCGGTCAATTTCCGCGTCGCCGATATACACGCATTCCTCCGGGCGAGCATCCAGCCGCGCCATGATTTTGTAAAGACACTCCGGGTGAGGCTTGGGCCGTTCGACATCGGAACTCGTCACCACCACATCGAACATGTCCTCGATGCCGTGGTCTCTGAGCACCTGGGCCATGCTGCGCCCCCGGTTCGTGGCGATGGCGGCGCTATAGGAGGGTCTGAGCCGCGACAGCGTTTCCCGCAGGTTGGGCTCCATGTCCATCATGGACACGAATTCGTCGTTGACCACGGTCTTGGCGTACTCGAACGCGTTCTCGAGATGCGGGCCCCCGGAGAACAGCATGCGCAAAGCTTGTGGAGTGGTCGACACATAGGCCGATCGGGCTTGAGCTTCTGTCATCGGCGGCATGCCGAAGCGCTCCAGAATATGATTGTAAAACGCGTAATTGGAACGCCTTGAATCGAACAGCACTCCGTCACAGTCGTAAATAACTACCTTTGTTACCATTGGAAACATATGCCCTTTAACTTCAGAGATCCGGTTATCAGAATAACCACCCGGCGGCCGAACGTCTTCACGCGCGCGGCTTTTTTTATCAATCTTAATTAGTAACACACAATTTTCGCTGACGCATGGCTTTATGACAAACGCTTCATCGGACCTATAAACAATAATAAGGAACTCAGTTCACTAAAACGTAAGGATTCAGAGATTGTATCCCGTTGTTCCCAGT